>Ga0123355_10019964_pt1 | contig 10681 bp, 10 predicted proteins | sample TergutEmb28metaG_3_FD_89872 | JGI IMG/M metagenome (GOLD analysis project Ga0123355, IMG submission 89872) | Embiratermes neotenicus P1 segment gut microbial communities from Petit-Saut dam, French Guiana - Emb289 P1 | ecosystem: Host-associated > Arthropoda: Insects > Digestive system > Gut ...
CTGCGCGCCTTCCTCCCTGGACTGCTCCCGCGACCGGGCAGCCTGATGCGCGGCTTCGGCGAGCTGGGCCCGGTACTGCTCGGCCAGCCGCTCCGCCTCTGCCTGAGCTTGCCCGGCTCGCTCGATGCCGCCCTCGATGGCGTCGGTCCGCTCCTGCAGGACCTTGGTGATCCTTGGGAACAGCATCTTCCACAGCGCGACGAAGACGATGAGGAACGCGATGCCACCCCAGATGACCTCGGTCCAGCTCGGGACCAGGGGATTACCAGATTGCGGGGGGTTCACGACGGCCAGGTGGTGGATCATGGTGGCTACCTCCGGGCGCCGGTTACGTAATGACGAAGGGAACGATGAAGCCGATGAGGGCCAGTGCCTCGGTCAGCCCGAACCCGATCCACAGGAAGCCGGTGAGGCGACCCTGGGCCTCCGGCTGGCGCGCGATCGATTCAATGAACTTCCCGAAGATGATGCCGATACCGACACCCGGGCCGATCGCAGCGAGACCGTAGGCGAGCGCACCTAGGTTGACGATGTGGTAGAAGATCGGGTTCCCGGAGGTTCCCGCGCCGCCAGCGGCGACGTAGATCACGTGATGCAGGTGCATCGCGAGCTGCATTGTTGTGTTTCCTTCTGGTCAGGCCGGCCACGACGCCGGCTTCTTTCTTTTAGGCGGCGGTCCGATCAGTGCGCAGACTCGTACGCACCCGAGATGTAGAACGCGGTCAGGATGGTGAAGATGAATGCCTGCAGCAGCTGGATCAGCAGCTCGAGCAGGGTTAGCGCGATGAGGACAACAAAGGACACGGCCGAGAAGACCAGGTGATAGGACAGGTTCAGCAGGTACCAGGTGGCGAGCGCGAACACCAGCAGCAGCACGTGCCCGGCCAGCATGTTGGCGAACAGCCGCACCGAGAGGGTGAAGGGCCGGATGAAGATGTTCGAGATTAGCTCCAGCGGCGCCAGCAGCGGCAGGATCCACCACGGCGCGCCGGGCGGTACCGCCATGTTCCGGAAGTAGCCCCATGCGCCCTGGTGCTTCATCCCGATGTACATGTAGATGAGCCACACCATGACGGTCAGCGCCAGCGGGTAGCCGAACTTCGACATCGACGGGAAGTAGAGGATCGGGAGGATCCCGAAGATGTTGTTGATCCAGATGAAGAAGAACAGCGAGGTGAGGAACGGCAGCCACTTGTCGCCGCGGACGCCGAGTTGCGGGCGCAGAATCTGGTCACGGACGAAGAAAATGCCCAGTTCGGCGACGTTCTGGACTCCTCGCGGCACCAGCTTCGGGTTGCGGAACGCGAACCAGAAGAAAGTGAGCACGATCACCACGCTGAGGAAGACGAGCAGGATCGACTTATCCACGTGGAAGCTGCCGATGCTGAACAGCGGCGTGAAGTAAAAGTCGTTGATCGACGGCGCCGGGAAGCCACAGCCAGAGCCGAGATGGCTAGATGCGGGCGTGCAGGTGGCTGCGACTGTGATGGCGTGCAGGTCACTCACCGGGTTACCCCTCCGGGCCGTCGCAGGCAAGCAGGCGTCGTGGCGGACGCAGGCCGCCGCAGATCAAGGTCAGTCATCCTCGCGTAGCCGCCTGCCCCGCGTATAACCGGGGTTGCCGGACCGAGAAACACGGCCGAATCCGGGCAGGTCAGGACCTTGTGAACCGGAGGATGATCATCGTGATGGCCAGCCCGAGGCCGAGGAGCATTCCGATCGGGAACAGGACCGAGATCCCCGTCCACCGGCCGATGAGCCAGCCGATCCCGCCGTAGAGGATCATGCCGCCCAGCAGGTAGCTGAGGATGCGCCAGCCGTCCGTCTCCGATGCCGGCGGCGGCTCGTGCGTGGGCCCGCCGCTGCCCATTATGACCCGGGACCCTGAGCGTGCCGCTGCAGGCAGCACCCGCCGCGGGCCGCGTGCTGCCGTCCGGGATCCATGTCGCCGCCACGGGTCATCGTTCTCCGTCCGGCTCGACATAGAGCATCTTTGTCCGGCTGAACGACACCGCCAGCGCGATGTCATAGACCAGGACGAGAACAATGGCGGTCAGGCCGAACAGCCACGCATTGAACTCAGTGCTGTTCTGGTAACGGCCGACAAGAAACAGCAGGACGAGGATCTTGAACACGTAGGTGCCCAGGCCAGCCAGCATCATCGCTTGCGCGCCTGCCTTTGCTGCCCAGGCGAGCGCGACAACGCTCAGGCCGAAGAACGCCGCGACCACGGCAACGGCGACGCCGGCGCCGATCGCGCCCTTGTCTCCGCCTGCGAGCGCGCTGATCACCACCATGACGACCGCAACGGCGGCTGTCACGAGTGCGGATCGCCGCGCCATCGAGGCGATTTGCGCCGACATTGTCTGGGCTACTCCGGATGTTCTTCTCGGCGTGCGCTTGGCCGTTGTCGCTCAAGCGACGTTGTCTGCTGCTGGCGTCCGGCGAAGCTGCGCTCTCGGGCCTTCTGGCCACGTGAGCGCAACGTATCACGGGGCGCGCCCCGACCTGTTATCGGGTGCTCGTGAAAGATATCACAAGCTCTCCGGCGAGCCCGGCCACGAGGTTACCGATCATGACGAATGCACGCACCAACCGGCCAAAACCCCAGGTCAGACCCGTGTGATGGAACTGCAGGTGAAGGTCAAGGACTCGTCGCGAACTCGTCACGACCTCGCACAGGAGCCGTGCGCGGGCAGGCGCATTCGCGCGGGCCCGCGCGTCGGCGCCTGCCCGGCAGCTCCCCCGACGCGGCCGAGACCGGCGAGGACGACACGGTGAGCACTTCTCTGGCACCAAAGAGAGCAAGTTGGGCGTGAATTCCGCCGGAAAAGTCAGGGCGTTGTGCCTGGCTCTACTGGCCCGACTCAGTCATTGTCAATTGCCGCAAACGGCCATTAGCGGTCGTGACGGTCGGGATTGCCGCCCGCACTCGACCCGAACCAGTTCCAGTCGCCCGCTGGCGGCACCGTTCCGACGACGGAGCGACCAGGGCCGCTGCGCGCCGTTTCGTCGGAAGCGCCGGCCTGGTCATCGTCGGCACCCGGGCGGCGGCCATTGCCAGCGCCGTCGAGGTCGGCCGGCCGGCCGTCGTCCCGGTACCAGCCGTCGCTGCTGCCGGGCCACCGGGCACCACCAGAGAACCCGTTGCCGTTGGCGCCCTGCCACCGGTCGGTTCCGGCGGATCCGTCCTCCCCGGCCGCGCCGGATGACCAGGCACCGTTGTCCTCAGACCCGGGCTGGCCGTACCAGCCCGTGGCCGTACCACGATCACCGCCGGAACGGTCTGGCCCCGCCTGCCAGGCGTAGTCGTCTGCTGAACCCGCTGGCTGCTGCTCGGCGCGCCGGACGACGTCGTCGGCCTGGTGCGCTACCTCCGGCTGCTCTGCGGGCGGCATGAGGGCACTCGTATAGCGGGTCGCCCGGGCGGAAGCACCGGTCGCGACGAGCTCAGACACACCGGAGCGGGCAGGCTGGCTGGCCGTTGCGCCGGCGGCAATCCCCGGCCCCGACGGCATCGGGGCCACGGCAGGCGGCCGCCCGGTCCAGGCTCGCTTGCCCCACACCCGCCACGGCATGGACAGCAGCAGGAGGACCGCCACCGCCACGACGGTGATGAGGACGAACACGATGACCGGCTCGCCGTGGTGGTTCGACGCCCGTGGCAGCTCGGTCCTGGTGATGGACAACCAGACCACCGTGCCGGAGAACGCGGCCGCCCACAGGTACATGATCAGCACGCTGGCCCGCTGCGAGTGGCCGATGTCGAGCAGCCGGTGGTGCAGGTGCTTGCGGTCAGCCGCGAAGGGCGACTGGCCCGCCCGGGTGCGCCGCACAACGGCAAGCAGCATGTCGCCGTACGGGATCACGAGCAGAACCGCCGGCAGCAGCAGCGGCATGATCACCGGGTACCGGTTGATCGAGCTGGTCAGCTGCGCTGGATCGAGCGAGTTGATGCTGGAGATCGGCGCGTACGCCAGCACGAGGCCGAGCAGCATCGACCCGGTATCACCCATGAAGATCTTGGCGGGGGCGAAGTTGTGCGGCAGGAAACCCAGGCACATCCCGATCAGCACCGCCGAGGCCAGTGCGGGCGCGGCGAGCGAGCTGATGTCGGCCAGCTTGGTCAGCGAGTAGTAGTACGCGAAGAACGACATCGCGGCGATCGCCACGATCCCGGCCGCGAGGCCATCGAGGCCGTCGATAAAGTTCACCGCGTTGATCGTCGCGACCACGATCACAATGGTCAGCAGCGTCTGCTGATCCGGGGTCGGCACGAAGATCCGGCCGCTGCCGCCGGGCAGCGGCAGCCAGCTGAGCTGCGTCCCGGTGGCAACGACGATGCCGCCAGCGGCGATCTGACCCGCTGCCTTGGTCAGCGCGTTCATTCCCCAGCGGTCGTCGATGATGCCGATGATCACCAGCAGCCCGCCCGCCGCGAGCAGCCCCGCTGACATGCCAGTGTTCGCGATGGCCGCGTGCAGCTGCGGGATCTGGTTGGCGACGAGCAGCGCGGCCGCGAGACCCGCGTACATGGCCAAGCCACCGATAACGGGAACCGGAGCGGTGTGGACGTCCCGCTCCCTGATCTCCACCTTGATCGCGCCGATCATGGTGGCGAACCGGCGCACGAGCGGCGTCAGCACGTAGGTGACGGCAGCTGCCACTAGCAGCGTGAGCAGGTAATCTTTCACCGGGCCGGTCCGGGGTCGAAGGTCATTACCGCCACTCTAGGGCACCTGCCCCACTCGTCACGGCTCATGCCGACGGCTCGCGGGCCCGCAGCCTCGCAGCCGCGCCGCCGCTGCCTCATGACTGGTCCGCGTCCGCCCCAGCGACCACGCCGGCGACCTCGCGCAGCCGCCCGACAGAGATGGCCCCCCGGCGCAGCAGGCGCGGGGCAGGGCCGGTCAGGTCAACGATCGTCGAGGCCACACCGCCCGGCGCCGTCCCGCCGTCCAGGTAGATCGCCACTGACTCACCGAGCTGCTCCCTGGCCTGCTCCGCCGTCGTCGCCGCGGCGGAACCGGTCAGGTTCGCGCTGCTCACGGCCATGGGCCCGGTCTCCCGGAGCAGGTCAAGCGCGACGGCGTCCTCGGGCATCCGGATGGCGACCGTCCCCTTCGTGTCACCGAGATCCCAGTTCAGCGACCGGGTCGCCCGGCACACGATGGTGAGCGCCCCCGGCCAGAACTCGCCGATGAGCTTCTGGCCGTCCTGGCCCATGTCCTCCACGAGGGCCGTGGCCGCACGCACGGAGCCGACGAGCACAGGCGGAGGCATTTCCGGCCCGCGGCCCTTAGCGGCGAGCAGCCGGCGCACCGCGGCTGGGCTGAAGGCGTCCGCCCCGACCCCGTACACGGTGTCCGTCGGAAGCACGACAAGCTCACCGTCGAGTATGGCGGTCACGGCGGCGGCGAGCCCGGCGGTGCGCTGGACCTCGTCGGCGCAGTCAAACCAGGCGCTCATGACTGATCATCCTGCCATGACTTCGTCATCCTTATGGGCATGCGGCGGTCATGGCCGGGCCGCGGTGACAAACCGGTCGCGCCCGGCCAGGTCGGTGTGGTTACGGGTGCCCTGCCACCCCGCGTCAGCGAACACCCAGTAGACATCACCGCCCTGCTGCGCGCCGTGCTCGACGCCGACGAGGCCGCGGGGCCGCAGCAGCCGCGCCGCAGTCCGCTCGACCACCCGGACCGCGTCCATACCGTCGGTGCCGCCCCACAGGGCGGTCGCCGGGTCGTACTCGCCCACCTCGGGCGGCACCCAGGCACCGACCGGGATGTATGGCGGGTTGCTCACGACAAGGTCGACCTGGCCATCCAGGTCGCGCAGCGCCGAGCGGAAATCGCCCTCGTGCAGGCTCACCCGGCCGACGGTATGCGGCGCCGCCTCCGCAACCCGGGCGACGTTCCGCGAGGCCCAGTGGAATGCCAGCGGATCGGCCTCGACCGCGTGCACCAGGGCGCGTGGCACCTCCTGGGCGATCGCGAGCGCGATCGCACCGGACCCGGTGCCGAGGTCGGCGACGACGGGCTCCGCCACGTCCATCTCGGCCAGGGCGTCGATGGCCCAGCCGGTCATCACCTCTGTTTCCGGCCTAGGCACGAACACCCCCGGCCCGACAGCCAACTCCAGGTAGCGGAAGTAGGCGACACCGGTGATGTGCTGGAGCGGCTCTCTGGCCTCGCGCCGTGCGACGTCGTCCCAGAACCGCGGGTCAAATCCGGAATCTGGCACCAGGTGCAGCTGGCTGCGCGGGACGCCGTGCAGACGGGCGGCGATCACCTCGGCGTCGTTCCGCGGCGACTCCACTCCCGCCTCCGCGAGCCGCGCGGCAGCGATAGCGATCTCGTCCAGCAGCAGGCTCACGTCGCGATCCTGCACACCGTCAGTCCCCGCTGCCACCGGCCGCGATCTTGCCGGCCCGGTCGGCGTCGACAAGCGCCGCGATCACCGCGTCCAGGTCGCCGTCGATCACCTGATCCAGGTTGTAGGCCTTGAACCCGACTCGGTGGTCGGATATCCGGTTCTCCGGGAAGTTATAGGTGCGGACCCGCTGGGACCGGTCGACCGTCGCCACCTGGCTGTGGCGCTGTGCGGCCGCCTCGGCGTCGGCCTGCTCCTGGGCAACCGCGAGCAGCCTGGCCCGCAGCACCCGCATGGCCTGTTCCTTATTCTGGAGCTGGCTCTTCTCGTTCTGGCAGGAAACCACCACGCCGGTAGGCAAGTGGGTGATCCGCACTGCCGAGTCGGTGGTATTGACACTCTGGCCGCCGGGTCCGGTCGACCGGAACACGTCGATCTTCAGGTCAGCGGGGTCGAGAGTGACCTCGACCGGGTCAGCCTCGGGCATGACCAGCACGCCTGCCGCGGACGTGTGGATCCGGCCTTGCGACTCGGTCACCGGAACCCGCTGAACCCTGTGCACGCCGCCCTCATACTTCAGCTTCGCCCACGCGCCCTCGTCACCGCCGGCCTTGACCGCTACGGTCACGTCCTTGTAGCCGCCGAGCCCCGTCTGGGTGGAGTCCAGCACCTCGGTCTTCCAGCCGTGCCGCTCGGCGTACCGCAGGTACATGCGCAACAGGTCGCCAGCGAAAAGGGCCGACTCCTCGCCGCCCTCCCCCGCCTTGACCTCGAGGATCACGTCCTTGCTGTCGTTCGGGTCACGCGGCACGAGCAGCTCGTTCAGCCGCTGCTCCAGCTCCAGCCGCTGGGCGGCGAGCTGGTCCGCCTCGGCAGCGAACGAGGCATCCTCGCGCGCCAGCTCGCGCGCGGTGTCCTCGTCTGCGGACACCTGCTGCCACTGTGCGTAGGCCTGCACAATGGGCGTGAGCTCGCCGTACCGGCGGCCCAGCTTCCTGGCCCGATCCGGGTCGGCGAACACCGCCGGATCGGCGAGGTCCTTCTCGATCGTGGCGTGCTCAGCGGCCAGATCGGCAAGCCGCTCAAACACCGCCTACCTCCCTCGTTGATGTGCGTGCAGAAGGCCGGGCACGCGCGCGCTCCCTCCCCGCCGAGACAGACCCGCCGCACGGACCCGCCGCAGGGAAGGGAGCTAGGTCACGCGGGCCTAGGCAGGCTGCCTACTTGCCGCCTGCAGCCTTCTTGCCGAACCGGCGCTCGAACCGCGCGACTCGCCCGCCGGTGTCGAGGATCTTCTGCTTGCCGGTGTAGAAGGGGTGGCACTGCGAGCAGACGTCGGCGTGTATAACGCCGTTCTTGGCCGTGCTCCGGGTCTTGAAGGTGCTACCGCAGCTGCAGATCACCGTGGTGTCTACATACTCCGGGTGGATTCCGGACTTCATGTGGTTACTCCTGGTTTCCGCGGTCGCCGGGTCGCCCTCGCGCTCGCTGCACCGCTGTGTCTGGTGCACAGCGCTACACCGCTGGCGGGCGTGAACCGGTACCGCATTCAGTAGTGGCTTACCAGTCTGCCAGGTCTGGAACGTGTGCAGGTCCGCCCGCATTCCCGGCCTGGTCAGGCCGCCTGGGGTCAGGCCGAGGGTGAGGTCTTCTGGACCACCAGAAGGAACTCGGCGTTGCTCTTGGTGCCCTTCATCCGGTCCATGAGCAGCTCGAGCGCCTGCTGCGGGTCGAGCGCGTGCAGCACTCGCCGCAGCTGCCAGACGATCTTGAGTTCCTCGGGCGACATCAGCAGCTCTTCCTTCCGGGTGCTGGACGCGTCCACGTCCACGGCCGGGAAGATCCGCTTGTCGGACAGCTCGCGGCGGAGCCGCAGCTCCATGTTGCCGGTGCCCTTGAATTCCTCGAAGATCACCTCGTCGGCCCGCGAGCCGGTCTCAATCAGCGCTGTGGCCAGGATGGTGAGCGACCCACCGTGCTCGATGTTCCGCGCGGCGCCGAAGAACCGCTTCGGCGGGTACAGCGCTGTCGAGTCGACGCCGCCGGACATGATCCGGCCGCTGGCCGGAGCCGCCAGGTTGTAAGCGCGGCCGAGCCGGGTGATCGAGTCGAGCAGCACGACCACGTCGTGACCCATCTCGACGAGCCGCTTAGCCCGCTCGATCGCCAGCTCGGCGACCGTGGTGTGGTCCTCGGCCGGCCGGTCGAAGGTCGAGTGGATCACCTCGCCCTTAACGGTGCGCTGCATGTCAGTGACTTCCTCGGGCCGCTCGTCGACGAGGACGACCATGAGGTGGCACTCGGGATTGTTCTTGGTGATGGCGTTGGCGATGGCCTGCAGGATCATCGTCTTACCGGCCTTGGGCGGCGACACGATGAGGCCGCGCTGGCCCTTGCCGATAGGGCTGATCAGGTCGATGATCCGGGTCGTCATGTTGCCGGGGTCGGACTCGAGCCGGAGCCGGTCCTGCGGGTAGAGCGGCACGAGCTTGTTGAACTCTGGGCGGCTCTTGCTCTGCTCCGGGTCCAGCCCGTTGATCTTGTCGAGGCGCACCAGTGCGTTGAACTTCTCCCGGCGCTCGCCCTCGCGCGGCTGGCGGATAGCGCCCTCGATCACGTCGCCCTTGCGCAGGCCATACCGGCGGACCTGAGACAGCGAGACATACACGTCGTTCGGCCCCGGCAGGTAGCCGGTGGTGCGGACGAAGCCGTAGTTGTCGAGAACATCGAGGATTCCGGCGATCGGGATCAGCACGTCGTCCTCGCTGATCACCGGCTCGGCGTCGGCCCCGCCGCCACCGCGCTCCCGCCGCCTGCTGCCGCCGTTGCGGTTGCGGTAACGGTCCCGGCTGCGCCGGCTACCGCCACCGTCGCGGTCGTCGTCGCCGCGGCTGTTCTGGTCACGGCTCTGGTCGCGACTGCCCTGCTGGTCGCGGCTGCCCTGCTGGTCGCGGCTGCCCTGCTGGTCGCGGCTGCCCTGCTGGTCGCGGCTGCCCTGCTGGTCGCGGCTGGCCTGCTGCTCGCGGCCGGATCCGGAACCCTCCCGGTCCTGACCGTCGCCGGCCGCGCGGGCGGAGTCCCCGCCGTCCTGGACGCGCGGGTTCGGCCGACGGCGCCGCTCCGGGCGCTGGCCATCACCAGCCTGCTGGGTTTCCTCGCGCACGCTCCCGTTCACCGCAGTAGTGGCCTCGGCGAAAGCCGCGCCGCTGGCCGGCCCGCTACCGATGCCGGTATCCACCGCGCGCGTCGCCTCGCCGATCCCCGTGGCGCTTGTCGCGCCGAGCCCTGGCTGTGTCGATGTCTGCGATTCCATGGCGTCCTGCTCAAAGGTGCGGTCAGCGCCGGCTCCCGCAGGCACATCCCGCTGGACTGAATTGTCGGAAGTCTCGATCAGGCTGGCCTGTGGCCGCTGATCCCGGGCTACTTGGTCCGCGACTGCCCGCACGCGGACGTCATCGTGGCTGCGGCTCGAAGTGCCGACTTCCCGCGGCTCTTGCTGCCGCCTCTCCTCGATAGCCGCGATGAGCTGTCCCTTGCGCATCCGCGCCGTGCCGGTCATGCCGAGCGACTGGGCGACTCGCTGAAGATCCGGCAGCAACATCGCTGCCAGCCCCCCAGCCCGGGCACCAGCGCTGTCCGGCACGGTCACGCTAACGGCGTCACTGGCGGTAGCAGCCGGAGCGGCATCCGGCCAGGAGCGTACCGCGCCAGCCTGCTCGTGGGAAGTCCCTGGGGGGGCTGTGGCGTGGCCGGGGAGAGCTGCGGTGCCGTCGAGCTGACCAGCCGGGGTAGGCAGGCGGACAGAATCCCCGTCCTCGACTGAGAACAGGTCCAGGGGTTCGCTCACAAAGGGTCCTTCCAAGGGCTGCGGGTCACGACGCCTGCGCCGGATAGCCCGCTGTCATGTTGATATCTGCCTTCGCCCCCGTTAGCGCCGCAGCTAACAGGACATCCCGGTCGCGGCGCAATGCCGCAAGGGTCGTCGCTGACCAGGTCCTTGGCGAGGGCCAGGCAAACCAGGAACTCCCGCGATGGGCAGATGAATGTCGAGATCGCGCGCCACCGAGCGCCGGAATGACGATCGGAGAGAGCACGAACAGGCACCTGTCCCTGGGGCGGGGCATCTGGTGCGTCACCCAGCTTAACACCAACACGACCCACGACATTCCTTCGGCTGTGTCCGGCTGGCAGGACGCCAGTGGCGAGCCTGCCCGGACGGCTGTCAGACGCGATGCACGCACGCAGGTACGCTCGCGCCGGAGCGGGTCATGACGCGGAGAAACCTGCAGCGAGCGGGGGCTGAGTTCAA
>Ga0123355_10019965_pt1 | contig 10681 bp, 11 predicted proteins | sample TergutEmb28metaG_3_FD_89872 | JGI IMG/M metagenome (GOLD analysis project Ga0123355, IMG submission 89872) | Embiratermes neotenicus P1 segment gut microbial communities from Petit-Saut dam, French Guiana - Emb289 P1 | ecosystem: Host-associated > Arthropoda: Insects > Digestive system > Gut ...
GCACAGCCATTACACGCATTTCATTCGGCGATAGCGGCTCGAATAATACATCGCCGCTGCTTGAGGAATGCGAAAAGCAATTGAACGAATATTTTGACGGCACACGCAAAGACTTTGACTTGCCGCTTAGCCCGAACGGGACAGATTTCCAAAAACAAGTGTGGGCAGCCTGCACCGCCATTCCCTACGGAGAAACACGTACATACGGCGAGCTGGCAACGCAACTGGGTCAACCGAATGCGGCTCGTGCCGTTGGTGCGGCGCTGGGCGCGAACCCCACGTGGGTGGTTATGCCATGTCATCGGGTGCTGGGTGCAAGCGGTAAACTAACCGGGTTCGCCGGTGGATTGGATGTGAAACAGTGGCTGCTTGAACATGAAGCAAACGCCATCTAACAAACACCGCACCGAAACATCGGTGCGGTGTTTGTTAGATGGTTAATTCTGCGCTGCGGCAACAATACCCAGCGCGTATTTATCTGCGGCCTTGTAGGTACTGATGTTATCTTTTTTCGCCAATTCAATAATTTTTAGCGTGGTGTCGTAGATGGCTTCTACTTTATTGTTTATTTCGTCTAAATCGTAGCGACCCTCTACAATTTCCATGCCGCAATTGATAACCCCGCCGGCATTCACGATATAGTCCGGCAAATATAAAATATTTCTATCCTCGAGGGCATCGGCGGCATTTTCGTCTACCAACACGTTATTGGCAGCACCGGCAACCATGGTACAATTCAACTGACTCACATTATTAACATTCAGCACGGCACCCATGGCACACGGTGCGAAAATATCGCACTCTGCTTGCAGTACTTGTTCGGATGTGACAGCAACGGCGCCGAACTCTTTCACTGCGCGTTCTACAGCGTGTGAATTAACATCGTAAACTTTTAGCTTGGCACCCTCTTTGTGCAGCAAGTCACACAGATTATACCCTACGTTGCCAACGCCTTGCACAACGATGGTTTTACCGCATAAATTATCAGAGCCGAACTGCACGCTTGCGCCGGCTTTCATCGCCCTATATACACCGCGCGCCGTAAACGGAGACGGGTCGCCGCTCACTTCGGGTGTTCCGGTCACGTATTTTGTGGTTTGGTTGATCATTGACACGTCTTTGGTGTCAATATTTACGTCTTCGGCTGTGTAGTATTTTCCACCGAATGATTCTATAAAACGCCCGTATGATTTAAAGAACTCATCGGATTTTAACTGTTTGGAGTCGCCGAGGATAACGGCTTTTCCGCCGCCCAATTTTAATCCGGCGGCAGCGTTTTTCAGCGTCATGCCTCTAGACAGCCGCAATACATCATAAAGTGCATCGTCTTCGTTGGCATAATTATAAAAGCGTGTTCCGCCCAGCGCCGGACCAAGCACTGTGCTGTGTATGGCAATAATCGCACGCAGACCCACTTTTTCGTCCCGAACATATACTATTTGTTCATGTCCGTAATCATTCATCGTTTTCAATAGTTCCAATTGCATCACCCTTTCATGATTGATTTGCTTGTCAACACTGTAAGTATAGCATAAGCAGCGGGTTTTGTCTAGTTAGGAAGTTGTTGACATAGTCGTGTTGGTGTGGTAGTATGCTGTTACGATGTGGCTGAGTTGTAAACTTTTGACAGACAATTGCATAGGATATTAAGAGGGATACTTGGCAGCATTATAAATACTACCCGAAGGAGAAACGTATGAAACGCAGAATCATAACGCGCTCCAACGTGGAGCAATCCTCGCAAACGCATTTCACAGGAGGTCGCCGTTTGCTTTGTATGATTGCGGCGGTGGTGATGGTGGTGCCATTGTTTGTGATGGCGAGCCCGGCGGCGGAGGCGAACAATGTATCACCGGTTGGCGGCGGTGTGTTTTATATTCGCAGTTATCATAGTGATGTACGGCGATTAGACAGAAGAACAATGGAAAGTGCAATAACATATCGTCGTTCGGCAAATACAACATATCAACGTTGGGTTGTGCAACGAACGGGAACCGTCGGACAATATCGAATATGGACAGAAAATGGCAACATTCTGGCTGCTAACGCGTCCGGCTCAAATTTAAATATTGTTGGTGCTACACCGAGCATAACAGACGGCAGAGACCTTTGGCGATTTGTACGATACAGGGCAAACGAATACCAGATAGTTAATGTTGGGCGTGGTATGCGTTTAACGGCAAGCAGGTTTAGCTCCGGTTATTCTGATATTGAACCAGTACGGTTAGAGTATACAAGAAATGCTTTGGGGCAACGGCATATCTGGCGATTTGAACGCCCGCCGGTGCCGCCGCGCAGAACGACTACCGGTGCGCCGCCGACCGGGCAAATTACAACAGGAACAGCAGGCAAAGCAACATGGACGCAATATTTTGCTATGGGGTTGCAGTTTCCGTTTTCATCAATTAACCAAACCACAACGAGAATCGCTACCCCATTTCGTGCTAGCGACAACCACTTTGGCACAGATCTATATTTTGGCACGAGAGGAACGCAGCGAGTGTACGCATTGGGTAATGCGGTGGTAACACATATACATTCCGGTGGATCTTCGGGTCACGGTGTAACATATCGGCTAACTGACCCGCGATTTAGATGCCCGGTTAGTGGCAACCAGTTGATTGTGAATAAACAGCACTTTCATGCAGCTCCCCAATTTAGATACCCTAACGGGACAACGCGTCCTCTGCGCGCTGGTGATAATATAACTAGGACGAACTTTATTGCGCATGTTGGTAATACAGGAGGCGTTAATTCAAATGGACATTTACACTTAGAAATAGGAAATAATTTTTTGCGCAACACAGATAATCCTTTTACGGTGGGGAATAATCGGAATTTTCATAATAGAATAAATCCGTTGTATTTTTGGGCATCGCAGCGGTACCCTCATCGTATATGGCGGCATAATAATACATCATTCACGCCATGGGATAACAATCGCATACGATACCGTTACTGGGACAGACACGAACGCTATCGGCGATAAGCCGCAAAATGACAATATAAATAAGGGAGTAAAACTATGAAAAAACTATTTACAACACGTAATATTATATCCGCCATTCTTGTTTGTGCCATTTTGTTTGCCGGCGTTGGTTTATTGATATTCGACCCATTTTCGCAGGCAACGGAAACAGAACAAGAGTCCGAATTTGACCGCATTCCGATCGATAGACCGCATATTCAACATACACTGCCACCGGATAGATTGCCGGTTGAGCCTGATGATTATCCGTATTTTATTCCGGAAGTGCCTTCAGTACAGTTATCACATATCGAGTGGCATGAATATAGAATGTTTTTTTATATACCATTCTATTATTTATCAAAATACGTAGGGCATGATAATGCTTCTGTATTTGAGGATTGGTTTTATTATGAATCCGGATTACATGGGCAAGAAATGCTCATGGTTGCTTTTGTAGAGCATTTTAATATTTCGCGTGAAACATTTGACACTCTACTTAATAATGAGCAGGTGCGAGCACAAAGAACCTATGAAGCATATGGCGGTAGCTTATGGTATGTGCGGGACTGCATTAACGCAGACATAATATTTTCCGGTGACTTAGAATTGGTTCGCAACTATTATCGAGATTCATATTGGATTACAGCGCAACAATTACGCGAACAAGGTTTTACAGATGAATGTTGGGTGCCTGTAGAGACGTTTGACATTATATTAGAGCAAGTTGCGCAGGAACAGGCTGTAGCGAGAGAACAGATAGCCATGCAAGCGCAGGAGATTGCGGCGGCGAGAAGATAACGGCGACAACGCGGGGCTGACCACCAGCCCCGTAAATGCCAAGGGAGGTTATCATGAAAAAACTATTTACAACACGTAATGTTATATCCGCCATTCTTGTTTGTGCTATTCTTGCTGCCGGTGTTGGTGTATTGATATTCGACCCATTTTCGCAAGCTGCGGAAACAGAGCAAGAGTCCGAATTAGACCGCATTCCGATTGATAGGCCGTATATTCAACATACACTGCCGCCGGACAGATTGCCGGTTGAGCCTGATGATTATCCGTATTTTATTCCGGAAGTGCCTTCAGTACAACTATCGCATATTGGGTGGAATGAATTCTATCCACTTTTTAATAGCATACCATACACTTTTGCCAATTATGTCGGCTGGGAGAGCATTGAATATTTTAGAAAATATTGGTGGGAGTCTGATAAACGTTATGATAAAATGAAAATGGTTACGTTTATTAATTATTTTAATATATCGCAAGAAATTTTTCATGAACTTAATATAGCATGGAGGCAGCATTTATATGATAACGACTTTCCTTTTAATGATGATAGTTTGTTTAACACTGATATAATATTTTCCGGTGATTCAGAACTGATTCGCAATTATTACCGCGACCCATATTGGATTACAGCGCAACAATTACGCGAACAGGGCTTTACAGATGAATGTTGGGTGCCTATAGAGACTTTTGACATTATATTAGAGCAAGTTGCGCAGGAGCAGGCAGTTGCGAGAGAGCAGCTAGCCACGCAAGCGCAAGAGATTATAGCGGCGAGAAGATAACGGCGACAACGCGGGGCTGGCACCACCAGCCCCGCATATGCCAAGGAGGTTATCATGAAAAAACTATTGACAACACGTAATATTATATCCGCCATTCTTGTTTGTGCCATTTTGTTTGCCGGTGTTGGCATATTGATATTTGACCCTTTTTCGCAAGCTGCGGAAACAGAGCAAGAATCCGAATTAGACCGCATTCCGATCGATAGGCCGTATATTCAACACACACTGCCGCCAGACAGATTGCCGGTTGAGCCTGATGATTATCCGTATTTTATTCCGGAAGTGCCTTCAGTTCAGCTAGCGCATATTGGGTGGAATGAATTCTACCCTCTGTTTGATACAATACCTCATACTTATGCAAGGTTTGTAGGATTTGATTATGCAGATAGATTTGACGAATGGTTTGAAAATGAATCCGGTTTACGAGGATATAAAATGCGAATGGTTGTGTTTGTGAATTACTTTAATATATCGCAAGAAACTTTTAATAAACTTGTCATAGAAGATATGCAGCATGCATATGAAAATAACTTTCCATTTTATGACGATAGTTTATTTAATGCTGACATAATATTTTCCGGTGATTCAGAACTCATTCGCAACTATTACCAAGATTCATATTGGATTACAGCGCAACAATTGCGCGAACAAGGTTTTACAGATGAATGTTGGGTGCCTATAGAGACGTTTGACATTATATTAGAGCAAGTTGCGCAAGAACAGGCTGTAGTGAGAGAGCAGCTAGCCATGCAAGCGCAGGAGATTGCTGCGGCGAGAAGATAACGGCGACAATGCGGGGCTGGCACCACCAGCCCCGCATATGCCAAGGAGATTATCATGAAAAAACTATTTACAGCACGTAATATAATATCCGCCATTCTTGTTTGTGCTATTCTTGCTGCCGGTGTTGGTGTATTGATGCTTGACCCATTTTCGCAGGCAACGGAAACAGAGCAAGAGTCCGAATTAGACCGCATTCCGATAGACAGACCGTATATTCAACATACACTACCGCCGGATAGGCTGCCGGTTGAACCAGATGATTATCCGTATGGTATTATGCCGGACGAATTATCAATATTTTTACCAGATTCTGAAAGGTTTGAGTTTGCACAAAGTTTTGATGCTAGTGTTTATTATTTTTCGAAATATGTCGGTTTTGATAATGCTGAATATTTTAACAAATGGTTTGATTATGAATCTGGTTTGCAAAACATAGAAATGCGTATGGTTGTTTTTGTAGAGCATTTCAACATTTCGCGTGAAACATTTGAAATTTTACTCAATTATGAACAGGCGCGCGCACAAAGAAATTATGACGCATATGGCGGAAGTTTATGGGATGCACGTAGCTGTTTTAACGTTGACATAATATTTTCCGGTGATTCAGAACTTATTCGTAATTATTACCGTGACTCACATTGGATAACAGCGCAACACCTTCGCGAACAGGGCATAACGGATAACTGGGTGTTAATAGAAGTATATGAAGCTGCACTAGAGCAAGTTGCGCAAGAACAGGCTGTAGTGAGAGAGCAGCTAGCCACGCAAGCGCAGGAGATTGCTGCGGCGAGGCGGTAGAGTTGTGCTGTGGGTAGGCTAACCAAATAACTAAAACACAAACACCCGCAGGATTTCCCACGGGTGTTTGTTTGTGGCATAAGTTTCGGACTTCTGAGCCTTGCTGGCATTTTTTGGACGGCGGTTTATAATTATGCGTCGACTGGTTTTTGCGAAAAACTGTCACTTCAAAACAGCGTACGCACAAATGTGATGGATGGAAGTCCGTCACATTGAACGTCTCGGGTAGGGAGTATAGTGGTGTACGCATGTATCCGGGATTGTCACCGGGCACAGCCCGGCGGCATCGATTGGGTGTCTGAGCCTTGTGTACGCTCGCAGGCATCGATTGGGTTGCTTTTTTTATCAACTTATGCTACTATTCATATTGTACAAATTATAAGATAAAACGGAGGACAACACTATGTCTACATTAAAAGGCGCGGCAGTTATCGGGCAGTCGGGAGGGCCGACATCGGTTATCAATGCCAGTGCGCAAGGTGCTATTGAAACGGCGCTCAAAGACCCTAACATTACCGCCGTTTACGGCGCGGCACACGGCATTAAAGGCGTATTAGATGATGTGCTGTACGATATGAGCAAAGAAGACCCGGCGGAACTGGCGAGAATGAAATACACGCCCTCCAGCGCATTGGGCAGCTGCCGTTATAAATTGGCTGACCCGGATGTAGACGACACCGACTACAAGCGCATTCTCGAAATTTTCAAGAAATATAACATTCGTTACTTCTTCTACAACGGCGGTAACGATTCGATGGATACTTGTAACAAAATCAGCAAGTATCTTATGAAAAACGGCTACGAGTGCCGTGTGATGGGTATCCCAAAAACCATCGATAACGACTTGTTCGGCACCGACCACTGCCCCGGATACGGCAGTGCGGCGAAATATATTGCCACCAGCTGCATGGAAGTGTATCAAGATGCCCGCGTGTATGATATTGGTATGATTACCATTTTGGAAATTATGGGACGTCACGCCGGATGGCTGACTGCGGCAGCGGCACTGGCGAACATCCCGGGGCAAGGTCCTGACTTAATTTACCTGCCTGAGCGTGTGTTTGATATGGATAAATTCATTGCCGACGTGCAAGCAGTGTATGCCAAAAACGGCAAATGTATCGTAGCTGTCAGTGAAGGCATTCAAGACAAAGACGGCAAGTTTGTCAGCGAATACGGTGCTGGCGAAAAAGAGAAAGATGGGTTTGGTCATGCGCAATTAGGCGGATTGGCGGCAATCCTCGCAAACATCGTCAAAGAAAAAACCGGTGCGAAAGTGCGCGGTATTGAGTTTAGCTTATTGCAGCGTTGCGCGGCGCACGTTGCCAGCGGTACAGATATTGCCGAGTCATATTTAGCGGGACAGACTGCGGTGGAGCAAGCGGTGGCGGGCATGTCGGACAAGATGGTGGCGTTTAAGCGTCCCGAAAGCGGTCCGTACAAATGTGAAACCGTGCTGCTTGACCTCGTTAGCGTTGCGAACACCGAGAAGAAAGTACCTGACGCGTGGATTAACGCGGAAGGTAACGGACTCACACAGGAGTATATCGACTATGCGTTGCCGCTCATTCAGGGCGAAACCGGGCTTGAAAAAGAGAACGGTCTGCCGCGATTCGCGAAGTTGAAGAAGCAGGTTATCTAATCGATGCCAAGCGGCATTTTCGGACCGAAGTGTTTTGCTTTAGCAAAACACGAGCTGCGGTTTAGAATTTTGGAGGTTCTGTTTCGAGCACCTGCCGTAGGCAGGCGGCGCAGAAACCAAGAACCGAAAAATTATCAACCGCTGTCCGAAAAATGCCGCGAGGCTCAGATGTCCGAATCAATGCAGAACCCTGTAGGGGTCGCACACCGGGCGACCCGCTCCATGTACCCGTTGCACTGCATTGAAAAACGGGCGGATTGCCATCCGCCCCTACCCATAATGTATATTTTGCGTATAACCCCCGTAGGGGCGGCACTCTGCCGCCCGCATTCAAAACATAGACCACCCCATAGAATACAGAGCTTGCCTGTATTCTATGGGGTGGTATTTAATTTTGCGGCGTAAGTTGCGTCGGGAGTGCGGATTTAATGCTGTTAAAACAACTCATCAAGCAGGATATAGTATCGGATTTTTTCTTCATCGGGTGCGATACCAAGTTCATCAAACAGCATCGCCTTATATTTCGTATAGTCGCTTTCGCTGCCACTTTTATATTCAATATAATTGTGATGTAATGACCGAACACACAAGGCTATATCTTGCCAGCGATCCGCAATGCCGCCGCTGCCCCAATCCAATATTCCCGTAGTTTTGTCGCCGCACACGAATATGTTAGGCAAGCAAAAATCACCGTGGGTAAAAACCAAATCCTCTGTCGGACGGTTTTGATTTAAATAATTGTATAGGTCATGTACATCTATAAACCCTTCAGTCGTAAACGTTTCAGGATTAAAGTCGTCTATATCCACCAGATTGTTATCAATGTTATACTTTGCCTGAACTAACTTTTCAGAAACAGTATTAGAGCAAGGGCAGTCGGTGATATCCACTTCCCACAGCATTTTCAATCCGTTCGCCAATGCTTTAACGGTTTCGTTCATGTTGTTTTGTAAGAGGTTATCAGCGCAAGCCATTTCACCTGTCAATTTTGTCATCAACAAGTAGCTATATCCATTTTGTGTTTCAGCTTCTATTATTTTCGGTGCAGACACTTTGCCGTTCAGCCATTTAAGCAAAGATTTTTCATTTCGCGAGGAACGACTTGTCTTTTCAATTTTTAGTACCATGTTGTCGTATATCAACACCTTCGCGTCAGATTCGCCAATACCATCATAGTTGTATGGCAGACCGTCAACTTTATTCAATATACTTATCGGCATATTTGTTAAATCAAACATAGTTACACCACCTAATATAAGTTTCGTTATTATAATACGATTTTGTAATGGTAGGTTTTGTTTATATTACGCATTCCGCATAATGATGAATTAACAAAACTCTAAACAATAAGTCGCATTGCTTACGTGTTTTGGTTCTCCAATCCTCTTCAAGTGCATAGCCACCATATGGCCCCCAGCTGCGGTCGCTGGCTTTTATTTTGGCACTGAAGCCAACCGACAAAGCATCGCTTATATCCGAAAGTAAACGCTCATATTTGTTCTTTAAGACAGGAACATCTTTTATTACTCCGCAACGTGCAAACAACTCTGTCGAATCAAAATCAATAAAGCTGTCATTTGCAAAGTCAAAGTGTGTCATAGCATTATGAATAAAAGCAAAACATGGATTTTTATAGTAACCCTTGTAATGCGTATACACCATTTTTTCGTGGTCATGCTCGAACGTAAACAGTTTGTTTACAGCCTTGCTCAGCAACTTATGATTTTTCTCATTTCGCCACCCTTGACTATGCGCAAGAATGCGCAAGTCATAACTGCATGGCCACAGAGTACCGGACTTAAAGCATAGCTTTCTTTTTGTTGTATCAATCACATCGTCCGGGCTTGCATAATTCAACACATTAACAAACGTCTTAAATGAATGGTTAATATCATATTTCAAGTCGATATAATCGTTCGGCGGCAATAAATATTCATAGCCTGCTCGAATAATTATCGAGCTCCGCGCATGAAACAACCCAAGTGCCGTGAGCGTATAATCATCGTCGGGCGCTTTCATTCTGCACTCTTTGTAATGAGGTTCGTCCAGCAAAAACGAGTTTACCGCTCGTTTAATATATTCACTCTCCGGCGGAAAACCTTTTTCCGCAAGATAGCGCAACCCAACTTCCATATTATCGTACATTCCTGCACCCAAAGTTGGGCTTGAGCCGTGAAAAGCGTTCCCAAACCAACCGTCGGACTTTTGGGATTGTAATACAGTTTGAACATTTTTCTCGGCGATAATTTTAATCAATAATTCAGCTTCTTCGTCAACGGAAAGGTTGTTCAAAATATCTCTCTTAACTCTTAAAATAATAGATGGATTAGCATTTTCAAGCAGAAAATCAATCATAGTTTGTTTCATAAAACCTCCGCCTAGTATAAAATTCGTTGCCTACGCATTCAACATACACGCCATGTAGAAAACTGTTACACTTACAATATACTGCAACTAATCTATAATATCAAGTGGCGGAACATAATAGTTCGCGCCACTTGATATTAGTGCATACACCTACTTTTTCTTGACAGGAATCCAAATTTCAAACGCATAATCTTCGCTCTGCGTATTACCGCCCGGATAGATTTCGATGGTGTACTGCATGGCTTGTTCATAGCCGCTTGACGGCAGCCATTCGGTGAATATTCTTGTAAAAAGTGCATCAAACCCTTCGTATACCTTGCCTTTTCCGGAAAACATTGCCCATGTGCCTGCGGGAATTTCAAATAAATCAAGTCCCGGATATTCACCGTCCTTACACTCTGCCCCCAGCGATATGTCAATTCTGCCGTCTTCGTAGCTTCGCGTAAGGTTCACTTGCTGAAGCGGCGCACGGTAAAGGTGACGAATCATCTCATTTGGCGTTTGCCCCAGCTTTTCATCTTTGGTGTCCAAAAACTTTTCCCA
>Ga0123355_10019966_pt1 | contig 10681 bp, 5 predicted proteins | sample TergutEmb28metaG_3_FD_89872 | JGI IMG/M metagenome (GOLD analysis project Ga0123355, IMG submission 89872) | Embiratermes neotenicus P1 segment gut microbial communities from Petit-Saut dam, French Guiana - Emb289 P1 | ecosystem: Host-associated > Arthropoda: Insects > Digestive system > Gut ...
AACCCCGGCAGCCTCAATGAATGTTGACCCGATTTTCGACAGCTTGGTCTCGGCCCGGCTTCCCCAAGGACTCGTACAAGGCAAACGCAGCGGATGATGGGCGAAACACGAGATTTTCGAATTCTCGCTGGCCCCCGTTATTTTGCCGGAGAGACTTCGCTCCGTAGTCTTCAGTTCAAAGTCATGCACCGGAGACATACTCACTCGCATCGAATCGCGGTAGGAGGAACTGTCATGAAGGCTGCAGTCGTTCCTGCCGCGAACAGTTTGTGGGAGATCAAAGATATTCCGCAACCTCAACCTGGGCCCAATCAAGTGCTCGTGAAAATGCACGCAAGCGGCATCTGCTACACCGATGTACACATGACGCTTGGACGCATTCCTGGGCCATTTCCCCGAGTCCTGGGTCATGAGCCGGTAGGCGAGATCGTCGCCGTGGCTCCTGACGTCAGGACGCGGAAGGTGGGCGACCGAGTTGGTACCGCCTGGATTCAATCGACGTGCGGACGCTGCGAATGGTGCCAGCGCGGCCGCAGAATGTTCTGCCCCTACCTGCAGGGCACAGGAATTCAGGCACCAGGCGGACACGCCGAGTACATGCTGATGAATTCCGACGCCACTTACCTCATTCCCGACAAGGTTTCTTATGAACAAGCGGCACCGATTTTCTGTGCGGGTTACACAGTCTACAGCGGGCTGCGCTGGGCCGACCCGCAGCCGCATGAGCGGGTAGCCGTGCTCGGGATCGGGGGCCTCGGACACCTTGCGGTGCAATACGCCAAGGCAGCGGGCTTCGATACGATCGCCATTTCCCACTCGCCCGACAAAGACAAGATGATCCGCGATCTCGGCGCAGATGAAGTTGTACGAGACGGCAAGAGCCTGGCCGCGGTGGGCGGCGCAGACGTGATCCTTAGCACCTCCAATTCAACCCGGGCGATGAACGACAGCATTCAAGGGCTGCGCCCGGACGGCCGACTGGTTACTATGGGCGCTGATGCGGAGCCTCTTACCATCTCGCTGATGGACCTGATCCAGAAACGCATTCGGATCATCGGCAGCCAGCAAAACGGCCCCGAGTATCTCTACGAAGCCCTTGATTTCGTAGCGCGAGGAAAGGTCAAAACGATTGTCGAGACCTACGCCCTGGCAGAGGCACCGAAGGCCTACGGCCGAGTTGCGGAGGGCAAGGCCCGGTTCCGCGTCGTCCTCACAATGTAATCGCGAATCCGAGACGCCAACCTGCGGCGGGAGATTTTGAGTGAAATTGAATTCACCAATTGACACCGTCCCGGATTGCCGACAAGGGTCCTGCGACCCCGCCGAAGAATGTGTTTGCTGTGCTTTGCAATTCCTCAAAGCGTGTTCTTCAGTGCATGCAAACTGTGATCGACGAAGGTTCCAAGCGACGATATGTGTTCGGACTCCACATCGTCGAGCCACACCCGGCAGGGAACGACGCGGATGACTCCGTGTTGAGTTAGCGACGGGGTGGGTCCCGCGACCTGGTTGCGCCTGATTATGCAGGAATCCTGTCAGCAACCACCGAAGTCAGAACTCCGGTAAACCCTATCTGGGCGTCAGTTGGCGCGGTGCGGGAATCTGACTGGCGAGATCGATGTACCCCGGTGGGCGGGAGCCCGCGAATGGATTCCTCGCTCGTCGCACAGTCGCAGGCTCCCCCGAATCCGCTTGCCCACCGAGCGTTCCGGTCGGGTTTGACTCGCATCCTGGCACACTGAACCTCCATCGCAAACTGTCAGGCCGCACAGACTGTCAAAAATGGTCGCCGGTTCCGTAAACAAAGTGGCCCAACGATGCGGATGTGAGGGAACCTGCCTGGTTGAGCTACACTGCGGGGCGCGGACAAAGGGGATGACCCGTGCTTGGGATTGGTGGCGGGTCACCCCCTACCCGACCTATGGAACGAGATCGGTCAGCAACCACACAAAATAGCACTCCGTTGAGCTATAGAGATGTGACGCCAGACATGCCGGACCTCAATCGCGTTCAGGCTTTTCGTCGTGGCCTGATCCGATTAACATTGCGCGGATGGCACCAAGGCTCATCACATTTGCAGGACTTCCGGGAGTCGGAAAGACAACGCTCTCGCTCGAGTTGGCCCGCCAGATTGAGGCAGTGTATGTCCGTATTGACTCCATTGAACAAGCTCTGCGGGATACCGGTCTGATGACCGGCTCGCAGGAAGATTTCGGGTACCGGATCGGATATGCCGTTGCCAGCGATAATCTCCGTGTTGGGCGGAGCGTCGTGGCTGACTCGGTGAACCCGCTCCCGGTGACTCGCAGTGCTTGGGCCGCAGTTGCATCTCAAGCCGGTGCCGTCGCAATCAACGTGGAGGTCTGGTGTTCAGATGCCAGCGAACATCGTCGTAGGGTGGAGACGAGGGTGTCGGAAATTCCGGGATTCAAGCTTCCGACCTGGGAAGAAGTCATGGGTCGGGACTACCAAACCTGGGCCGAGGAACACGTTATCATCGACACCGCCGGCCGGAGCATCGAAAGCTGCCTCAAGGAACTGCGGACTGCACTTGCAGCTCGGGGTCGATAATTTGCAACCTTATGAAGTGACAGGGACGCCATCAAGTTGCTGGCTGAAATGGAAGGCAGAAAGGGAAGAAACAGTTCGCTCCATGAAAGCGGGAGGCCAGTGCCTTCCGTCTAAGGACGGCCACGCAAGGTCACGAGAAATATTGGGCGGACCTCATTCAGCCCGCAGAATTGCCATGATATCGAATCTTGCGATTCGGCGACTGGCCGACCAGATGCTCGTTGACGAGATAAGGGCGAGCAGCAAAATCAGTCCCGCCGACGTTCCCAAGCCGATTGGCTTCGCCCCGCCGATCAGGTTTTCGAGAAAGCGCCCCGAAAGTTGTGCTCCGGTGATTCCGGGAATCGCACCGGCCACAACCAGCAGTAGTCCCTGCCGCAACAGCATGCCACGGAGTCGGACCGGAGTTGTGCCCAGGGCCAGCCGTATCCCCATTTCCGGCGTCCTCTGGACAACGGCATAAGAGACAATGCCATAGATACCTATCACCGTTAACAGCAGTGCGAATCCAGCCAAGGACGAGACGGCGGTCCGGTAGAACCTCGGGCCGGCGAAGACCTCGTCGAGCCGCTGCGCCATCGTTTTCGCACTGAAAACAGGAACTTGTGGATCCACTGATTGAACAACGTCGCGGACCTGAGCGAGCCGGTCTTTCGCCTGGCCATCCACGCGCACGACAAAGGTCGAGAAAAAGCTGCCTGGGTTGGTCGATGGCAGGAACACCTCATTGCCCTTTGCAGTGGTTGGATCGGTTTCGTACTCCATGCCCTTGACGACACCAACGATTCTCCAACTATCACTTCCAATCGTGAGCTGGTGACCTATCGCGTCCTGCGGCGCACCGAACCCGGCAGCAAATCGCTCATTGACCACCGCGACTTTCGCGCCCGAGCGGATTTCGGCATCCGTAAACTCCCGACCGCGCAAAATGTTCGCGCCCATCGTCCGGAAGTATTCCGACAAGACTGGAACCATCGTGGAATTGCGGGCGGCCGGGCGGCCATCCAGCCCAAACGGTCCTCCGACAAATGCCGATGCGTACAGGGGAAGAAATTCTGTCGCACTTGCGGCACGAACTCCGGGAACGCGGCGAATCCGGTCCAGCACCTGCTCGAAGTAAGGAAGCTGGCTCTTATCCAGCTGGTGTGTGGTTCCGTCCAGAGAGACGCTTACGGTGACCACTTGTTTCACGTCGTAGCCGCGGTCGCCTTTCATCAGGTCAACGAATGCCCGACCCAGCGACACCGATCCTGCAAGAAGAAGGATCGTAAGCATGACCTGTGTGGCGACCAAGATCTCGCGAGCCATTCGCGAGCCGTGAGGTCGGCTGGAGTTGCGTGGTCCCAAGGCGCGGACGCGGCCCAGATACCAGGATGGCAGGATGCTGAACATCAAAGCGGTCACCATGCAGACGACGACCGTAAACGCCAGAACACGTGCATCCAAAATTGAATAAGACTGTGTGGCAAGAGTTGGGAGCTCAATCTTCGCAACAAGCGAGGTTGTCCAATAAGCGACCACCAATCCGGCTAGAGTCGCGAAGAACGAAAGCAGCAGTCCCTCGGTGAACAACTGTCGTGCAAGTCGGCCTCCACTTGCTCCCAGGGCGGAGCGTGTGGAAAACTCCAACATGCGATCGGCGGTGCGAGCCGTCAAAATGTTCGCGACATTCGTGCAAGCAATCAGAAGAACCAGCACCACCGCACCCATAAACATGAGCGACGCATTCTTCGCAGAGCCGGCAAGCGCATCTTGAAGCGATGTCATGCCCGGGTGCGAATCTCCCGGCCCTTCCTGTCTTGACGACAGATGCCTGACGTCTGCAGCAAACGCGGCACGCCCCTGGGACCACGAAACACCCGGCTTCAGTCTCGCGACTGTCGCCCAACCGTTGTTACCTGGACTAAATGCGGCTGGTTTCCAGAGAACAGCCCTGTGCGGAAAATCAAATCCCGGCGGCGCAACGCCGATGATGGTAAGTGGATTTCCGTCGACTCGAATCGTCCCGCCCAGAGCTCGTGGATCAGCACCAAAGAGCTGCTGCCAAAGGCCGTAACTGACGACCGCGACTGCATTGCGCCCGGGCAAACCCCACCCTGTCGCGTCAACATCATCCTCCAACGCGAAGCCACGTCCCAATATCGGCTGTTCGCCGAGCACGGAGAAGAAATTCCACGAAGTCTGGGCCACGTGGATGCGGCTCGCGACACGCGTTCCGCCGAGGTTCACATCGAATTCCTCAAATAACGCGGCGTCGGCAAGATATGTACTCTCTTGACTCCACTCATGGAACTGCTTTGCAGTATCGTGTGGCGGAATGAACTCATGTACAAGAGCCAGGCGGTCGGGCTCGCGAAACGGAAGAGAACGCAGCAGCAATGCATTGACAACACTGAACACCCCTGTGTTTGCGCCAATGGCGATGGCGAGGGCAGCGATGGCCAGTCCTGTCTGCCACGGCCGGACGGCCCAGAGCTTCAGTCCGTACCTGACATCCTGAAACAAGGCGGAAGAAGTTGGACCGCGAAAGACACCGGGAATTAAGAGAATGATCCTGAAGATTCTGCTTGTGGTATTAGCGCCGATTGCAGCCATTCTCACTTTACGCCGCCGCGTCCAACGGTGTTTTGGGATGTTACACCAGTCCTTGCGAGCTTACGACTCGCTTTTCTCGTGACACGCCACTAACGTAGGGCGCCGGGCGACTCACTCCTCCTGTTCTGATAATCAGGGTGCATAACGAGTGAAGGCAAGATCGGTCGCTTTGGCCTTCTCACTGCAGAGAAAGCAGGTCTTCAGGATGGGGAATGGTGGAACTGGCCTCGCCTGTCTCTGCCGGGGAGAAGGGCCCTGTGAAACGCTGGGTGCTAAGCAACTTAACCGACCCTATCGAGAACACGATTGCTCTCGCGTGCGGCATCGCGTGCATCTCTGCGTCCTTAGTTCAGCAGCTCGTCACTATGCGTATGTCGACGATAGACAGTTGCAGTCTTGAGGGAATCGAGAATGACACTTTGGCCCTAGGCTACATCTTCCTCGTCAGCTGCTATCGAACAGGTTGCGTGGCCACATTCGCAAGCAATTTCTACCTCATCCGCTCCCGCATCCCTGCAAGAGTCGCTGCAGTATTGTTCGCCGGGGCTCACCACACAGCTACATGGAACGTGGGCACAAGTGCCTTGTTCAGGGTAATTCATCAGTTTTCCGCTCCAGTCATGTGAGTAGAAAAAGATTCACTCATACCCATGCCAGCATGCGCATCACAGGTCCTCAACTGGCAAAACTGCCGTAGCAGTTTAACCGCTAAAGGTATCAAGCTTTGTCGACCCGGGGAGAAGCGGGAAGGACCAGTGTCTGCAACAGACCGCGCCAGCAAATCGCCTACTCGCGCGGCTGACGATAGTAAATTGCCGCCGTTCAGTTCAGGCCCGGAACGAGGATGCTGACGGCAGCGAGCCGGCTGCCGACAACTCGAATGGCGGTACGAGCCAAGTCTCCCCGTACCGCGAATGGCCGACTTTACGGTCTCAGGTTGCGACGAACAAGGACCAGAGGAGTGCTTGCAGCGGCACTCCTCTGGTCTGCAGATTAGTGGTGAGGATTGATGTCCCCGGAAATAATCCCGCGACCGTTCGAGCCGATATAGATCCGCCCGTACACACGGGGATCTCCGACCACCAGCGTTAAATTGCCATACTGATGCTGTGGATCAGCCAGAGGAGTCCAGGTATTGCCGCCATCGTCGGATCGAAACACGCTGGTCGGGAATCCAGCGCCACTCCACGTAAGCCGCCCAAGAAGATAGAGTGCCGGATACGTATTTCCCTGAGCGGGCATTCCGAAGCCGACGGAGTCGGGCCACACCACCGAACCGACATTCGCGAAGCTCGCGCCGGAGTTGGTGGAATGCCACAGACCATTCCACTGCAGCGAGAGCCAGATGTCTCCTTCGGTTCCCGGAGTGGCACTGATTTGCTTGAAGCTGAAAGTGCCCAAGCCAGTCGCCGCTGCCTGGAAGCTCTGGCCGCCATCGACACTGGTGTAGAACGTACCGGCAGTCTGGTCGAACATGTAAAACTTCATGGGATTGACGCGATCGGCTACGAGGCTGCTGTTATTGCCGGGAGCGCCTGCTGACGCTGTCCAGGTTTGGCCGCCATCTGTCGAATACACTGTCGGGCCGCTGGTCGGGGCCCACACAAATCGGGAGCCGTCGGCCGCGACTGCGACCGCACCAGGCCCCCCCGTGCATCCGGGAGCATTCGTGAAGGTCGTCCAGCTGTTCCCCTGGTCGGTCGAGTATCCTCCGCAGATTGTCTGCCCGAAGCTCGGCCATCCCACAAGGGCAACCAGCATGGGATTGCTCTGCGCGAAATCGATGCTGGTCACAGTCGTCAGAGACGGAGTGTGGAACTGGCCCTGCGGCGGCGAGACATTGAAATTGTCATGCCGAAAAGCGCCAATATCGCCAAGAGCGCTCAGCAGATGCGCGCCCGCCGGCGGGCTGATCAGTCCTTGCACTGCAGTCTCCTCGATTCCCAGTGCGCCGACGTTCCAGGGAATCAGGTTTCCTCGATCCACGTTGTCGACACGGCCGGTCGCGTACAGCGTTTGTCCGGTTCCGTATTGCAAATGATCCGGATCCCACGGATCAACGGCCATCGCCCCGATCCAGTTGCCCATGATGTCGCCGGGTACAGTGCTTCCGAACAACAGCCACGGAGAAAGAGAAATGTTGAAGCTGGAGTGAGCCGGCGCTCCCGGCTCGTTGCCTAACGCTACCCAGGTCGATCCCCCGTCGCGGCTGCGGTAAATTTCGTCACCCGGGTAATAACGATCGAGCGTCGAAACCATAATTGTATCGGGCTCCCAGGGATCGACCACCACCTTCGCGTAACCGTAGTTGGCGGCCGAATTAATCGTGTCCGGCGGAGTGATATTGCTCCAGATCGCAGTCTTGGTATTGAATTTCCAGACTTGTGCATTCCCCGCGGCGTTCGGTCCAGCCTGATTGGAATATGTAACGTACAGATTTCCGTTCTGGCTGAGCGCGGCGTTGGTCGGGACGTCGCCGGTCGGCTGCCCGGGTATCAACTGCCAGCTATTGCCGTTGTCGCTGCTCTGGTAGAGACCGGCATTCGGATCCGACACTCCGACATAAATCGTTCCGTAAGTCAGGTGTCGGAGCCGAGGACCGAACATCACAAAAATCACTCCGGCCTTGTCGTTATTCGTCGGGCCGGTTACCGGGAAGCTAGTCACCTGAGTCCAGGTGTTGGCTGAGTCGGAGCTCTGCCAAAGCCCGTTCGCATTCGTGCCCAGATACAGCACATTGGGCGACCACGGGACTACACCCAATCGCTCTCCGGAGAATCGACCGTTCTCGTTCGAGCCAAGTTGAAAAGGGAGAGTAATGCTGGTGAAGGTGTTCCCCATGTCGGTCGACTTGAAAATCGCGGAAGTAGATGGCGCCCAGGTCTCCACGTACTCCCCTTGCGCCAGATAAAGATTGTTCGGATTGGTCGGGTCAAGCGCAATGCTGATGGTTCCCTGCAGGTCCCAGTTGTCTGGAGTTACCCAATCGGTGAGGCAGCGCCACCGTTCGAGAAAAGGATCCCAGCGGTAAGTGCCGCCAATGTCGGTGCGGACATAAAACAGCTCGGGCATCCAGGGATGGGCCACGATTCCGGTGATGAATCCGCCGGAGACTACTTTCACGTTTTTCCACACGTAAACTGGTTGTGAGTTGGTCTTGGTGGACTGAGCGATTAGTGGAAGGCTAAGAGTTAAGCAGGCTAGAGACGCGAAGAGATACCGCAGAGAAGAAGGGGGGATATGCTTCACGGCAAGTCACCTCGTGCAGACATATTACGACGGAACATTAAGTTTGGAAACAATGTTACGAGCCATTTCGCTGGCGCACGATTTTCTGCCGGTTACTTCATTTCAAAATCATAGGAACCGGAACCCACCTGGAGCACATACGATCCCAACTCCGGTTTTGCGTTCACGGAATTTCCGTCCTCGGTCACGTGAGCTCCAGCAATCGCGGGGAGGTACACCTTGGCAGAGGTGTTCGGTGGAATCGTGACGTGCAGAGAAAACGGGCCCTGCGCAGTTCCCTTCCAATCGCTCACAATCTTGCCGTAGACCGATTCGTAGTCCGCGCGTACCGAGGGCATGCGCGAGTCGAGATGGGGATGAATCACGATCTCCTTGAAGCCGGGCGACTCGGGGGTGGTGTCAATCCCGGCGGCGTAGCGATAGACCCAGGCGATGACGGAGCCGAAGGCGTAGTGGTTATACGAGTTCATTGCCGGATCGCCGGTATCACCGTTCCAGCGCTCCCACCAGGTCGTGGCTCCCTTCGACAGCATGTAGCCCCAGGACGGGTAGCTGTCGTTCAACAACAGGCGATAGGCAACATCGGCGCGCCCGTGGTCGGCGAGGGTAAATAGCAGGAAAGGCGTTCCAAGGAATCCAGTTGACAGGTGCCAGCCGCGGCCTTCAATGTCTTTGACGAGATTGTCCACCAACTTCGATTCGAGCTTCTCCGGAGCCATCCTGGTGTAGAGCGCAACCACGTAAGAGGTCTGCGTTCCGGTTCCAACCGTTCCGTCTCTCTTGATGTACGCTTTCCGAAAAGCGGCGCGAATGCTTTTCTCGAGATCGTGATAGCGCTGCGCATCGGATTCCTTTCCGATCGCGTGTGCCATCTGCGACATCATGTGCGCGATCAGAGCCCAATACGCGGTCGCGAGCAAATCCTTGTTCGTTTTCGTGTCAGGCGCCAACCAGTCGGCGAAGTTTGGACCAACCCCCTGCTTGCGCAGGAAGTCCGGATTGCGGGTCTGGATGAAATCCATCCAGCGCTGCATGGCGTCCCAGTTTTCCTCGATAACAGCCTGGTCGCCGTACTGTATCCAGGTTGTCCACGGAACAATTACTCCAGCATCTCCCCAGCCGGGAGCCCCCGTTAAGCCATCGCTCCACACAGCTGCTGGTTGCCTCCCGCCGCCGTGGCCGTCCGGAAGAGTGTTCGGGGAAACATTGGTGAAAGCGCCTTCGGTGCTTTGCGCGTCGGCTATATCCTGGACAAACTTCTGGGAGAACGCAGCGATGTCGAAGTTGTAACTTCCCGTGCGCCAGAAGACTTCCGCATCGCCCATCCACCCCAGACGTTCATCACGCTGTGGGCAGTCGGTCGGAACACTCAGGAAATTCCCGCGCTGCCCCCAGATGCCGATCGACCACATCCGGTTTACCAGATCGCTGGACGTGACCAGGCTTGCAGTGGGCTCTGCGGCGACACTGCTTGCGACCTCACCTTTGATTGCATCGAGCGTGGGTACACCGGGGTAGCCCGTGACCTCGACATAGCGGAACCCGTGAAAGGTGAACAGCGGACTATAGGTTTCTTCGCCGCTGCCACCAAGAATGTAAGTGTCGGTTGCGTCGGCGTTCCTCAGATTCTGGGTGTAAATCGACCCGTCCGCATTCAGGATTTCGGCAAAGCGCATTCGTACCTTGGTGCCGGCAGAACCCTCCACCTTCAAGGCCGCCCGACCCACCATATTCTGTCCCATGTCGAAGATATAGGCACCGTTTGTAGATGGCGTCACCGTCTTGGGTTTGATCGTGGCGACAACCTCTACCGGCGAATCGGGCTGGCCGGTCAGTGCCAGTGCGGGCGCGTCGGCAACGACGGCAGCCTTCCACACGGAATCATCGAAATCCGCTTTGTTCCAATCGGGCTTTTGAAGACGGGCATCGTAGAACTCTCCGGAATAGATCTGCGATTCAAGGATCGGCGAAGGGGCCGATTTCCAGGAACCATCTGTGGCGATCACTTCCGAAGATCCGTCAGCATATTCCAGTTCCAACTGAGCGAGCAGGCGAATGGGAGGGGTAAAGAAGTAAGCGCCGACCCAGGTCAGGGGGCTGGCATACCATCCGTCGCCCAGCAGGACTCCGACTACATTTGCACCGCTGAAAACCTGATTGGTCACGTCGTAGGTCTGATACAAGACGCGTTTGCGGTAGTCGGTAAATCCGGGCGTCAAGACATCGTGGCCGACGCGGCCACCGTTCAGAAATACGCGATAGGTCC
>Ga0123355_10019967_pt1 | contig 10681 bp, 6 predicted proteins | sample TergutEmb28metaG_3_FD_89872 | JGI IMG/M metagenome (GOLD analysis project Ga0123355, IMG submission 89872) | Embiratermes neotenicus P1 segment gut microbial communities from Petit-Saut dam, French Guiana - Emb289 P1 | ecosystem: Host-associated > Arthropoda: Insects > Digestive system > Gut ...
AGGTGGCCCGAAACATGTTGAGCAACTTATAAAGGAGAAATAAATATAATACTAAGTGACATCTAGTTGGTTTCTTATTCCACATTGAACTACGATGCACGGTCAACCACACATCAAATTCATCATTACTGGTATTTTGTCTTCTTTTAATATAATACTTTTCAAAGCCACATTTTTATTTCTTTCTCTATGTAACGTGCGATCACAGAACGTAAGTTTCTTAATACAGAGTGATCAAAAAGCTTCTGTGCACCTGATGATTACAATACAGATAGCAGGTGCACAGAGACTTTTTGATCATCATGTATATTTGTTATTGTACTTATTCCGTGCAACAGTTCAGTTTTGTAACTCCCCGCAGATGGCCAGGACATGTGGTCGAAATATGTGGGAGCTCTGTGCAATAAATATAAACCTTGTGCAACTATAGTACTTGGTAGTGATGTCTCTTTTGGATTTTCTTAAGCCTAGAACACTCATTACGTAAACACCATTTAGCTCTTCATATCCCATATCATGTTCCGTGTACGCGAGGCCTAACATTTTAACAATTTTGAAATCAGTTCTAATATACTCCACTCCGTTACATAATTTGTACTTATAAGTGACTTACGTATTGCGTCTTCTGACACATTTTCTTAGTTAACTGTGTTTTATATTTTGGCGGGCGCTGTTGAGATTTACTCTTCTTGTGTTTACGGCTGTTTTCTCCCAACTGCGCGAAATATGTTTGTAATTTCACAAGATTCGTCACACGCAGTCACTTCATTGTTACACAGCTCACGAGATATATGAATCTCACGAATGTTGCGGGTCTGAGGTTACTCACTGACTTCCATGCACACACTGTGTCCTTTTCAGTTTGCCAGTAAACACTGACACTCCACTTTCCTTTGCAAAACCTTTAAATGACCAGAATTCTATATCCCTTCACTGGTTGGTTTTGTCAGTTCACTTGGTAGTAGAATTTCTTGCTTAAGTGGGAGTATATACACATTGTTGCACAGTTTGTTCGTCTTTCACGTCCGCCTGCTTTGATACGTGATTATTTATTTACCGTCAGTTATTTATTTACCGTCACGCTGAGGGCTCTTCCTTTCGACGTGTTTTCAGTTGCTCGTTCTTACAAAGTTACCTCTTTGCTTTAAACGACTTATATAGGAAGTAAAATAGTTTGCTTCAGAAATACCTTGAATTTGTTGCCTTGCCACTTGCTAGAAAGGGGGGGGGGCGATGAGAAGGGGAGGAAATGACAGACGACTCCAAATGTGGGTTTCGGATTTGTTCATATTTTTAACGATTACGCTTTAAGTACTACCGTAATCATATATGCGTTGCTTCCAAAGGCACAGGTGTTAAAAATCCGGTTATTCTTTTTGGAATACCTTGTGTTAGCGACTGGTTTCAAACACTGCTTATCCCGTGTCATGTGGCTAGTGTAAAATCAAAATGAAAAGTAAGATAAAGGAAATCGGAAGCCTTTGACGTTTTTCACAGTACTCACCTCCACTCCATATACCGAACCACAAACTACCTGTATTCACGTCATTCTGTGAAGGTGTGTCAGTTTCTAATAGTGGCGTCGGAACCGTTCGTCACAAAATATGTCTTTCTTTTTGAAGCATCTGTGTGTTTGATACGATCTCACTTTAATAAGTTATTGTATTTATACTGCGTTTAGTGCATTCTTTGACCATTTGTTTGTAAGAGTAATATTTAAGTTCTGTCTGAATGTTGTACGTATGGTGATAAACGAAAGGGCGATGAAACGAAAAGTTTAAAATGGGTGTTCTTATCCAGATATTTACGCAGTGACAATGTAAGGTACTTCCATTTTAAGAAACGATTATCCTGAAACAATTCATTGCAGTTCGTATTTACAAAACGCGTTTAACCAGCGCGAATTTTGATATTGTCTTCACAACAATGTGTATGTTTCCGGCGAAGTGTCGTTCTTAGAGGCTTTACAACAAACTTTCATACGTATTTCTTGCTTCCTGTCTGTGGTATTTTTCATTACTTAGATCCTGGATGAATAATAAAATTATAGACATTTTCTTCGTCAACATTTGATATTTCACTCATTCTTACCGTTCTTTATGTTCCATTAGTGCGTACTTCCAGTTCTACATTCGTTAATTCGACTCGTCTGTATATACGATTTATAAAGCATTAGAAACACAGATATATATATATATATATACATACGTATATTCTTTGTTAATACACTTATGTAATATCTGACGATATCACAAAAAATGAACAAACTGATGTCTCATCCAACGATCAAAGCTTCTACATAAACATCCGGCCGTACTGATGATGTTTTTTGTCTTTGTCGTCGCAGCATAATGTGAGCAACGACGCAAATTGACACTGTTTATTTATTTATTTACTTACTCTTTCCTCTCGTACAGCCCGTCAAGATATCGAGCAAATTTTTCCCTTTATCGACTCCACACCGTTTCTCACTGTCGGCTACCTGTTTCGCCGTCGTCCACTCTCACACTTTTAAGGATAGCCCTTGAGAAATAATCCGAAACCACAACTTCGCTGGCTATGCGCGCTGTGTCTTTATAATATCCTGGACCGGTGTCTGCAGTTGATATACGTGGGCCGGAATTGGGTTGTCGGTATAGGCTGAACTGTTCGGGGTTCGAACGCCTTTGGGGGTAAGTTATTTTCTCTTCTCCAAATTATCCAGACCGGACCTGTGGCCGAACCAGCCTCCTGTATGTTGGGAACCGGGACTTTTCACCGGCGGTAAATCGGCCGGGGTGTGGCGTTGACACCCATCTAAATCTAGCGCCGGAGTTCCGACTGGATGGAGCTCTACCTGTATCCACCGTCTGTACCCTCAAGACGGATCGTAGGAGGGAATTTAAATTGATGTCATATCGAATGTAACTCTAAGCGGTGCTGCTACCTAATGATGTCCTATAAATTCTCAACATACGTGAACGTCGCAACATCCCCTTAATATGCACGTGCTGATGTTCATAACGGCTTTATAACACGTGTAACTAGAATAGCAAGTTGTAAAATAAAAACAGTCCGGATACATAAATGGGGCGCTCTTGTATTATTTCGACGTATTTTGATCCTGAAAGAGTGTCATAAAGGGATGTACAGTTACACAACTTTCCCGTTTTTAACGAATAATATTTACTAAACCTAATACAACAGTACTCTATTGTTTATAATGAAAATATTTTCTATCAACTACTAATTTTTTTAGTTTTTGGACATAACTCTGAAATTACATATATATTTCTGGCGGGTTTTGCCAAGATATCTACAACGTTTTTCTTTATTATTTTGCGTATTCATAACCGACAGACAGTTTGATTGAAATTCACGCAGCTGTTCCTGTAGAATAACTTCGAAACATCATACTAGTGTGCAGCGTGATTTAATAAGTAAACAATATTATACACATTCTGTTTTAGTAATGCTTTGGCGACTTGTATTTGACGTAATCCTTTAAATTTCTTCGTGTTTTGTGACGCTGTAATTTAAGTAAATGGACTTCACATACTTTTTTTAATCATGAAATGTAATTTTTCGTGCATGTGGTCCTCTATGTATATGAGTATAGTGTAGCCTTTGTTTGCCGAGAGACGTTGTGTTCTTTACGCCTATGAGGATGGATGCATGTCGGTCCGAATGCCCGATAACCTCTATCTGTTATAATTCATAGTGCAAATAAAAAATATTTTAATTAGTGTTATTCAAGACGAACGTATAAGATTGTAATTAAAGCGTAAGTTTAGTATATTGAACTAAAGAAGAACATCTTCGTAAATATTTTAACATGATATATTTGTACAGTAAATGTAGTGAACACGTATACCACACAGTAGAGAAACATAACGAGTCGTAAACATAAACAAATTTTAAATTTTAACAAAATAATTAATAGTTTATATATTTATGCCATTTACGAATTTCAAGAGGAAGTGTGTGTGATTGTAAGTTTGATGATGGCCTTTCACGATCGAAACACTACGGAAAATGGTGGGGGTGCTATATCAGTTCCGTTGTGTGTACCTTGATGGTGTCCTTTTCACAAATGTTGCACGGTAACCCTTGATCCAGTTTCTAGATGATTATGCACCGCTTGAATCTAGAATAGTACGTTTTATGTTCTAAAATATGAGGTACAAGGATAAGCTATCACTAAGTTGACAACGTGTCGGCCATAAATGACTGAATACGGAAAGTTAGTAGTAACAGAGGAAAATCGGAATACTCAAGGAGAACCCACTCCCACTGCAAATGTTTAAGCCGATCCCAGTGGCTGCGCGATCTAAGACGTGAGTTTGTTGTCGCTGGCTGACTGGGATTGCAGCTTTGAATCGCACCGCGGGCACGGATGTCTGCCTGCTATGAGAGCAGTGTGGTGTCAGGTAGTGATATATGTGTCGGGCTGATCACTCGCCCAGAGGAGTCATACCGTGGTTGCGTGTGTGCGTGTGTGTGTTTGTGGGTGGGTGTGGGTGTGGGTGTGGGTGTGGGTGTGGGTGTGTGTCTGAATGTGATCGCAAAGCCTCGATAATGAGGGGGTCCTGGCGCATTAGGAAGTCTAACTCCATGGGGCGGAAAAAATGTCATATTTTCCACCATGAAGCTAACAAGGTCTGGCCTGGAAGTGAACCTGTGTCTCCACGGGGAGAGACCGATAAAACAGCTATTAGTCTTTAGTGTAAGTGCATCTATATATACAGGGCGTTTTATAATGTTTTCCGTGATTACAAACATTTATAACAACAAAACCAAAGGATCTGCTTTAATGGAAATGTTCACAGCCACAAGAAAACTGAAAAAGTTTTTTTTTGACAATTATGTGTGCACCACGGGTGACACGGCACTCATCGATGCGATATTCAAGTTCTTGCCTCACATGCGTCAAAATGGGTGCATCGATATTCTTCACTGCTGCAATGATCCGTGCCTTTAGTTCAGAGAGGTCACGTGGCGATGGTGGGACGAATACTTTGCACGAAATGCACGTTGCACATTAGCCACAGACTTACTCGTGTGATATTCCAACACACAAAACGACTTCTCCCTCTGAGCGGCCATTTTCTCACTACATACACTCTCATCGCCTAGCGACAGAAATGTGAACTACGATGAAAAACAACTCACTGGGAAAAAAGTTTTGATTTGTTCCTTCTATCTGTACAGGTTTCGTAAATACTTGTCCTATGGTTTTCCTATAATAAATTTTTGTAATCCCGAAGTACATTATGAAGCGTCCTGTATTTTGGTTACCAATGATACGAATTAATTTTATGAAGTTCATAGCAGAATAAATTCGGAGCGCACTTTGTGTCATGTAATTCAGCGTATTAGAAACTTTAACCCTTCCATTTCCGTAAAGTAAATATTAGCTTTCAACAAAGGATATTTCCTAAACTCCATTTCAAGTCATAATTTATGCCCTCAGTGACCACTATGCTACCATTAGAAAGACTAGATATTTACTGATTGTTGGGGAAATAATCGCTGTTCATTTTAAGGGCCCCATGCATGGGTTTTTAATATTACATTAGGCGTTACGTGTTATTACCAATGGGCTTTGAAAGTTGTACTGCCCGTGTTTAAAATACATAATTTTAATCTTGTTCCGGTGGATGTGACTAAACAAGACGAACCTCTCTTCGTGTGGAATAATTTCACATCATATTCTTGAGACAGAGAATGAATGTACACAGTCTATCTTTATCGTTGCGCCGTGCATTTTGTAGAGTAATTTAATTAGCACACAAACTAATGCACATACATAAACTTTTTACTTTAAAACATTTAAAATCGCTCCAACATATTTCGATCCTAAGATCATCTTCAGGGAGCTACACTGTTCATTGCTAAAGTCACATTTTTAAAAACACTCACTGATTAATCAGTGAGTGTTTTTAAAAATGTGACTTTAGCAATGAACAGTGTAGCTCCCTGAAAATCATCTTCGGATCGAAACATGTTGGAGCGATTTTAAGTGCTTTAGTGTAAAAATGTTATGTATGTGCATTGGTTGGTACTCACTGATTAATCAGTGAGTGTTTTTTAAAAATTGGCTCACTTTAAAAACACTCACTGATTAATCAGTGAGTGTTTTTAAAAATGTGACTTTAGCAACGAACAGTGTAGCTCCCTGAAGATGATCGTAGGATCGAAACATGTGGGAGCGATTTTAAATGTTTTAATGTAAAAATGTTATGTATGTGCATTGGTTGGTACTCACTGATTAATCAGTGAGTGTTTTTAAAAATGTGACTTTAGCAACGAACAGTGTAGCTCCCTGAAGATGATCTTAGGATCGAAACATGTTGGAGCGATTTTAAACGTTTTAATGTAAAAATGTTATATATGTTCATTGGTTGGTGTGCTAATTAAATGAACACACAGTCTATTTGTGCCTAGTAGCCGCCTTCTCTCAATGTTTGTGGTACCTTGTCGCCAGTAGTCAACGTTTTTAGATGTTTTCCCCTCCTCCTCTCGCGAGTCCTCGACTTTTTTTTGCCCTGTTAAGTTATGTGAAGTTGAGTTTTTGCAGTAAGTTTATGCAATGCAGGTAAGAAAAGGGAGCCGGCTGCCGACATTAACTTCCTTTTCACTTCTTCATTCTTTCGTTGACTGAAATATGAGAAAGAGGGAGCAAGATGATGCTGGAGAAGACTGTGATACGTGGGGATTCATATTTTAAGTCTCCTTCGAATAAGATAAAGGAGTATGGGATGGGTAAGACATATAGGACGCAAGTATTAGATACTAAAGTCGTAAAACTATTAGACGTGAATGTAAAAAAAAAAATTGGTAGAGCAAGGCAAAGATGAGCGAAAAACAAAGATCTGTATGAAACGAGTATTGCGTAATTTGTTGCACTGTATAAGATATGTTGAAATATTGTGTGGTTACAGGAAAACCATTTGCTTCCGTCGAAGGAAGTCAATCTTTTCATAGTTGCTATGGAAGGCAAAGTGTTTTATAAATATCGATTTTTAAAACATTTAATGCTGAATCTCGCTTCTGCTTTAAATCACGGCCGATTGAAGGTTGTCACAATCTATGTGACTGAGTGGGGCAAGTGGCTTATTTTATTTCACATTTTATGTAAAATTTATTTTGAATATAACTTTATTTTGTTTTGGCTGCGTTTTCTGTCATGACTACACGTAGATAGGGCCTCAATTTGTTTTTGTTTTGCGTGAGGTCCAGAAACCTCTTAACCTGTACCTACCTTAAAACGATCACTTTCAAACTTCAAGTACAAATATATTAATTTTTCGTTAATTGCTCTTATTTTTATCTCAATATGATTTCTTGCACTTCAGTTTTAAGGAATCGAATTTCATTATTACCGAAAAAACACATGCACATGTTCACGTCTCTGATACCAGGGGGCATTTAACAATGTTAGTTAAATACCAGTCATTTTGAAAACAACCAGGACGCTGCTGGCAATCGTACTTATTTTGACAGCCATTCTAATCGATTTTGTTATTGTAAGGGCATTTGACGTTGTGGACTACAAGTAAAATTCATACAAAATTCATACAAAATTCTCTACGTTAAAGTTTTAACGTCAGTTTCTCAACAGAAGCATGTGCAGAGTTGCCACCCTGCTTCAGTGTTGCAAGGATTTTCTTCTTTCACAGATCTGTTGCTGTTATTCTACCTTTTCGATTTATTTTTTTAGGACTTATTAGTAAGCAGAGATTTTTTGTACACTAAATTTACACAATATGAAACTTTCACATCGTTTCCTTGTTTCATTTCTAATAAAATGAACATTTTTTGTAAGTATTATATAAATTTATTCGTAGAGTGAGATGAATATTCGTCCCGGATATTTTGGAATATTGCCTAAAAAAAAGGCTTCTTTTCCGGATTAATTTTGTTCCCGATTTTGTACCCGTTTTTGGACGCGTTCGCAAAATAGCAAAAGCGACTATTAGCTCCGTCATGTTTTTCTGTCCGTTCGTCCGTCTGTCCATATGGAACGACTCGGCTCCCATTGAACGCCTTTATATCAAATTTGATATTTGAGTACTGTACGAAAATCTGTCGAGAAAATTCAGGCTTAATTAAAATCTCAGAAGAATAATGAGTGCTTTACGTGAAGACCAATGTACATTTGTAATAATATCTCGCTCAGTTGTTCCTAGAACAAGAGATGTTTCAAACAAAGTTGTGGAGAAAATCACAAGACTCCTGTTTCTGTTCAATTGATATCTTTCGAAAACCGTGCCGTTTACGAGATAATTGGGAAAAATAATGTCGAGCTGCATAGGCCAGAGATGACAATGTGGCGCTTGCGCATTGCGTGCCGGTTACTTAAGGCTACAAACACGAACTCTCGAAATATATATAACACTTACTGCTTTTTCACTGCAACAATGGTTGCACAAATGTGCCTCATTGTTACGCATATTGCCGACTTTGTTTATTTTCCCAATTTTATTCTCTCTTTCTCACCCTGCGAACGGGGTGTTGAGGAGAGTATTTGGACATAGGAGGGACGAGGTAACGGGGGAATGGAGGAGATTGCATAACGCGGAACTAAATGATTTGTACTCCTCACCCAGTATTGTGCAGGGGATAAAATCGAGAAGAATGAGATGGGCTGGGCATGTGGCACGTATGGGTGAGGAGAGGGGGTGTATAGGGTCTTGCTGGGAAAACCGGAGGGAAGGAGACCACTGGGGAGACCTAGGCTTAGATGGGCGGATAATATTAGAACGGATCTCCAGGAGGTGGGATTTGGGTATATGGATTGGATTGGGTTAGCCCATGATAGAGACAGGTGGCGGACGCTTGTGAGTGCGGTATTGAACCTTCCGGTTCCATGAAATGCGGGGAATTTCTTGACTAGCAGCAAACCAGTTAGCTTCTCAAGAAGGACTCTGCACCATGGATTAAGTATTCCCTCTTTCTGGTAATATTATTTAGAATGGAGACTTTCTTGGATCATGTCAGCACCTTCCATAACGAAAGTATCGTAACAGTTCTGCCCATGCGACAGCCTACAGTAAACATGAAACAGAGAGATAAAACAAACGTGACAACCTCCTCATCATTTTAATTGTTTTTGCAAAGCTCTCCCAGTCCCTGAATGGGCCAAGGAAATAATCGTTACTTTATCCTATAGTAATGTAAGTATTTTTGTTTTTCTGCATAGATTTTTCTCATTTTTATTTCATAGTACGCAGTTTTATCTATGTTGTATGCTGCAGATTCGGCAGCAACGAAAGTTGAAATAAACCTTCATATACTGTGGCCTAGTCTCTAAGAAACCAACTGCCTAATACAAACAATAGGTACTTGTGTTCGCTTGTTACATTGTGACAATGCTATTGAACCGGCCATGAGAGGGACCCTGAATTCTGCTTAGAACGTAATGCGAATCAGGTGCAACATAAAAAAAAAAAACTTGTAGAAAGTGGAATTCACTTCAGGATTCTCTGCTGTGGTGGGGAATTGCCTCGTGATACTTGCTGAAAATATGTGAAATGAACGAACCTTTTGTTTTGTTCCATAAAATACAGGTCTGAGTATTATTAGCAGTGGACACGTGCTCATTCAAAACAATGGCATTACGGTCTACACATCCCCATCTAAAAATAGCATAGCTTGTCCTCATAATTGAGTTCTGCTTCATGGATCATCTGGACAACAATTTTTATTGAACAAAAAATTCCTGCATCCGCAGCTATTTATCTGCATTACTGCCCCCCTTTGCTAACAAAAAATAAGCGTATGAGGTCGTGATATTTTCTTTGTTCCCCCCATTTCAATTTTTGATAATATTCAACGAAACGTTTCACAGACGTTACGTCATTTGATACCACGCAGACGTACATCGTAGTTTTCATCTGTCTTTAAGAATGTGAGGACTAGGCGCAAATAACTGAGGTGGGAGCGACATTGGAAAGAACTTAGCTTTGTGTCATAGTGTGTTGTAGGTTCTAATAGAGCATTAAGCAGTACGGAAAACTTGTTTGGTCAGTTCATGTAGAGTTGAAAATAACGAAAAACCTGAGGCTGTGCATAAGCTTTATTTCCCATTCGGTATGGTGGCGATTCCTGATAAAGTGCTAGAGCTAGACATGTAAACGTGATATGGAGATAAATCTATCGTACGTACCTACGACTACCCCGTGTGAAAATTTCGTTCCTCATTAAATGAAAACAAATACAACGATTCGTAACTTTGTCACTATATCGCTAGACAGAAGCTATATTCATGCGATCGACATTAATAGTAATAATCACATACTTCGGAAAGTACTAATATAAAAGTAGAAAAGCTTTAACATTTGAAATAGCTGAAGAATAAGAGACCAACTTGATGTCACAATTTATTAAGTTTTATTTCATTTCTTCTATCCTCAACATGTTCCGGACATTAATACATCCATCATCAGTAGCCTGCAACTTTTCTATTGTATCACCACATTGGTTGTGTGCTCTTGTTTCGATGTGTGTTGGAGTTTCGGTGTAGCTGGTTGGGTGGTATCCGTGTGGCAGGCTGAAGCCTGCCACACGGATACCACCCCAACCAGCTACACCGAAACTCCAACACACATCGAAACAAGAGCACACAACCAATGTGGTGATACAATAGAAAAGTTGCAGGCTACTGATGATGGATGTATTAATGTCCGGAACATGTTGA
>Ga0123355_10019968_pt1 | contig 10680 bp, 10 predicted proteins | sample TergutEmb28metaG_3_FD_89872 | JGI IMG/M metagenome (GOLD analysis project Ga0123355, IMG submission 89872) | Embiratermes neotenicus P1 segment gut microbial communities from Petit-Saut dam, French Guiana - Emb289 P1 | ecosystem: Host-associated > Arthropoda: Insects > Digestive system > Gut ...
ACATACTTACAAACACTGCAACCGGCGCTGTCGCATACAAGGCAACCCATGTCAATCTCAAAGCCCGGCTCAACAAACGGGAAAAACCCGACACGCATTCTAACAGGAACATCACGCCCAAAAACTTTGGACAAAATACTCTTAATCATGATTTTCCCTGAAGAAAACGTAAAATCACGATCTACAATAAGGGCTTCATATTGGAAAAACGCTCGCTCATGTCTGGCATCCGTTGCCTCATTTCTATATGCTCTACCAGGATAAACAAAACGATATGGTGGTTTATGCGATTGCATATATCTAACGCTCGCTCCGGTCAAATGAGGACGCAGGCAAAGCCTCTCACCACCGCCACCTGAATCATGACCCTTTAGCCAATAAGTATCCATGCTCTCACGTGCAGGATGATCAGGCGGGAAATTTAAATTATCAAAAGCATAAAGCTCACTAGTTATATCAGACTCTTCAAATATCTCAAACCCCATTGAGCGAAAAGTATCATTTAGGTCGTAGCACATCTGCGTAATTGGATGCAGAGCGCCACTGGACGGCAAAATCCCCGGTACAGTTATATCAAAATCAGGAGAAATTTCTGAAGCTTTCAGACTAATCTCCTCACGACGTACATCAATCAACTCACTAAATCGACTCTTAATCTCATTAGCTGCACGACCAACCTCACCACGCATTGCAGCTTCCAATCGCGGTATTTCTTTCAAAATATCCGCAAGCGCACCTTGCTTACCAAGAAGTAAAGACTTCACATCTTGCAATGATGCAATTGTCCCTGCCTCTCTAATTTTCTCTTCACCCTCTTGAAGAATGGCATCAAGTTTCTCTCTCATAACAATCATCCTTATAATTTGTTTTCAAAACTCTACCATAAATGCCTTGAATTTGCAAACAAAATGAACTAGAATAAGACCTATGAAGTTATTAACCATTGAAGAAATTAGAGAATTAGACCGAGTCTCCATTGAAGAGTATGGCATACCCGGTACAACACTTATGTCAAATGCTGCAAAGCACTTGGCTGAAACTGTCATGAAGCACATACAAGATGACTGCCATGTTGCCATCTTCTGTGGCACTGGTAATAATGGTGGCGATGGTATCGGTGCAGCGGCCTATCTATTGGAAAAGGGCATCTCTATTCGTACAATTTTAATTGGGAATAGAGACAATCTGACACCGGACTCGAAAACAATGCTTGAACGCCTCGAGCTGCTTGGAGGTTTCCTTGAGCCTTATTCGCCGTCTGCTGACCTTGTTGATTTTTTAAGCGAGTCCTCCGTAGTGATTGACGCTATTTTTGGTGTTGGACTTAATGCAGATTTGAGAGGTGACGCACTCAGCGCAGTCAGTGTCATAAACAGTTCACGCTCCTTCGTAATTGCAGCAGATGTTCCCACCGGAGTTCATGCAGATACAGGAGCAATTCTCGGTGATGCTGTCAAAGCTGACATTACTATCACATTTTCATTTGCCAAGCCGGGACACTTTGTTGAACCCGGTTGTACATACTGTGGAGAACTCGTTGTTTGTGATATAGGAATACCACGTAGTGTACTAGATAAAACTGTTTCTCACACGTATGCAGCAATGCCCGGAGATATAATCTTGCCTCGCAGACGTCGTGACACACATAAAGGCGATTACGGTCGCGCACTTATCGTTGCCGGTAGTGTTGGATATACAGGCGCTCCTGCACTATCTGCTCGCGCTACAACAAAAACCGGTGCGGGGCTAGTTTCACTTGGAGTGCCAAAGTCGATATATGACATATTGGCAATCAAGCTTGATGAAGAAATGCCATTCCCCCTTCCTGATGACAAAGGTCAACTCATAGCAAATGCCGCAGATGAAATCATGCGACGTATAAAACAATCAGATGTCTGTCTTATAGGACCCGGACTTGGTTTATCAGACGAAATATCTGAACTGGTACAATCAATCATGCTCTTATCAGAAACACCAATAGTCTTGGATGCCGATGGATTAAATGCAATTGTTGGAAATGTGGATATTCTAAACCAGGCAGTGTGTCCGCTGGTCCTCACCCCACACTATGGGGAATTTGAGCGTCTTTGTGGAGATTTGTTCCAGGAAGATGCTGAAAATTCTATTGATACCGACGTACTAAATGAAGTGCAAAAAACGTTACTCAGTAATGCGCAAGGTGATAATACACAAGATGGATGCGCAAACTGTGTCGAAGAGCCTGTCAAAAAGCCACCCATCGATAGGCTTCGTATGGCTTGTGAGTTGCATCAAAATACGGCTGTATTCTTGTGCTTAAAGGTCACAGAACAATAATCGCACTACCAAATGGAATCGCTTATGTTAATACAACCGGCGGTCCTGCAATGGCAAAGGGTGGCACTGGAGACGTCCTAGCCGGTATGATAGCTGCACTTATTGCTCAAAATCTCCCAATAGTACATGCCGTTGTTGCAGCTGTCTATATTCATGGACTAGCAGGCGACATGTGTGCAGAGCAACTTGGAGAATATTGCGTAACCGCTACAGATATTATTAATATGCTACCACAAGCTATGAAAGAAATTGTATATTGGAACTCATGAAGACAGACAATCTTGAAACAAGCATACGTTACATCAAAGGTGTTGGCGAAGCTCGCGAAAAACTAATGGCTAAACTCGGCATAACCACATTACGTGACCTTGTCGGGTATTTTCCCCGTGCCTACGATGACAGAACTAATATAAAATCTATTAAAGAACTCATCATTGGAGAAAACGTGTGTGTACGAGGAATGGTTGCTGATACCCCCAGACTCTCACACATACGCAAAGGACTGGATTTGGTTAAACTTCGCGCAGTCGATGAATCCGGATCGCTAGAAATCACATTTTTTAATCAATCATTTGTCAAAGACGCACTCAAACAGGGCGAGGAGTACGTTTTTTACGGAAAAGTATCCGGCTCATTGCTACGACCGGAAATGTCTAACCCAATTTTCGAACGATATCATGATAACTATGCAGGGCAAGTCACCGGACGCATAATGCCTCTCTACTCACTTACCGCAGGACTATCCCACAAAATCATAGCCTCTGCTGTACGAAGTGGTTTAGATAAATGTGCCGATGAACTACCTGATGTCATGCCAAACGACATCGCTCTTGAATATGAACTTTGTAGAGCGCGCTACGCATATGAAAATATACACTTTCCTGAAGGCTTCAAAGAACTCGAAATTGCTCGAAAAAGATTGATTTTCGAAGAACTTTTCGTACTCGTCACTGCAATGAAATTTATGCGAGAAAAACGAACAAAAAAAGTTGGCAGAAGTCTCACCATCCCAAATTTCGATGAATTTTATGAAGCCCTACCGTTTAATCCCACAAGCGCACAAAAACGAGCAATAGATGATGTTGCACGTGATATGTCATCAGATAGCCCAATGAACAGACTCATACAAGGTGATGTAGGCTCAGGAAAAACAGTAATTGCAGCAGCATGTTGTTATATGACATGGCGTGCCGGATATCAGTCAGCATTTATGGCGCCAACTGAGATACTGGCAAAACAACATTATCAATCATTATCCAAACTTTTAGAGCCACTAGGAATGCAAGTCGGCGTACTTACCGGAAGTACAACAGCGAAAAATAAACGTGAAATATACGAAAAACTTAGTCAAGGCGAAATTGATATAATCGTAGGCACGCATGCCCTGATATCAGAAGCTGTGCAATTCAAAAACTTGGCCCTGGTCATAACTGACGAGCAACACAGATTTGGTGTAAATCAGCGCTCACTACTAACCGAAAAAGGCGACAGTCCCCACGTACTCGTAATGTCAGCCACACCAATACCTCGCACATTAGCTCTTATCATTTATGGTGATTTAGACGTATCCATAGTTGATGAAATGCCACCGGGACGCCAAGAAATTAAAACACATTTAGTCGGCGAACATCATAGAGACAGAGCGTACGGCTTCGTGAGAAAGCTGGTAGCGGAAGGTCGACAAGTATATATAATCTGCCCAATGGTAGAAGAAGATGAAATAAGCCAAGACAGCAGCTCAAATAATTTAAAGTCTGTAAAAGAATATTATGAAACCCTGAGCAAGAAAATCTTCCCTGAACTCAACGTTGAACTTGTTCACGGCAAAATGCCTGCCAAAAAGAAAGATGCTGCAATGAAAGCTTTCGCTTCCGGCGAAGCAGACATACTCGTTGCAACCACAGTTGTCGAAGTAGGCGTCGATGTCCCCAACGCCGCTCTAATCATAATCGAAAATGCAGACAGATTTGGTCTCTCACAACTACACCAGCTACGTGGACGAGTCGGCAGAGGAAAACATGAATCACATTGCGTGCTCTTTCAAAGTCCGGGAAGTGGCGAAATCTCTCGCGAACGATTAGAAGTTATGAGAACCACCAACAACGGCTTCGTAATTGCAGAAGAAGACTTGAGAATACGCGGACCAGGCGACTTCTTTGGTTCGAGGCAGCACGGACTGCCCGAAATGCACATAGCCAACTTCGCAACAGACATGCAAATACTGAACCAAGCACAACATGCAGCCGAAATCCTGTTACAAACAGACCCAAAACTAGAAGCACCAGAAAACCAAAAACTAGAAGCACAAATTAAACGCCTATTCGAAATCAATGAAGACAAGCTTAATTAGGGTTTAGGGTTTAGGGGATAGGGGTTAGGGGTTAGAAAAGCATAATATTCATGAAGTGCGATGCATTCACCCTTACCAACCCCTAGTCCCTAAACCCTAAACCCTAAATTTAGCACTTTTATTCTATCGTGATTTAAGATATAATGATTCGCGTAAGTTAAACAAATAAAAACAGAACATGGAGGTGACGAATGTCTGATAGGAAACCAGCCTATAAAAGAGTACTATTGAAAATAAGCGGCGAAGCACTTGCGGGCGAGAAAAAAACAGGTCTTGACTTTGAAGTCATACGGAACGTATGCGAAGCCGTAAAAGAATGTGTTTCTCTCGGAGTAGAAGTCGGCATTGTTGTCGGAGGTGGCAACTTCTGGCGTGGAGCCCAACACGGCGGTGGCAAAATGGAACGCACACGAGCTGACCACATGGGTATGATGGCTACCATCATGAATTGCCTCGCAGTAGCAGACGTGCTCGAACAACTCAACGTACCTGTCCGTGTACAAACAGCACTATCAATCACATCAGTCGCAGAACCATATATAAGGCTTCGGGCCGACAGACATCTAAGAAAAGGGCGCGTTGTCGTATTTGGATGTGGCACAGGTAATCCGTTTTTCACAACAGATACAGCCGCTGTCCTGCGCGCTGCAGAAATAGATGCAGATGTAATACTCCTTGCAAAAAACATAGATGGAGTATATACCGCAGACCCAAAACAAGATCCAAGTGCAACCAAATTTGATGCAATCTCTTACTCAGAAATGCTTGCACGAGGTCTCGCCGTTATGGATTCAACCGCAACTTCACTATCTATGGATAACGACATCCCCGTCATACTTTTTGCTCTCGAAGATCCTGAAAATATTGTCCGTGTGGTAATGGGCGAAAAAATAGGAACTGTAGTGAGTCAAAACGCAGAAACTTAATATTAACACTTGAATTTTGGAGGTTTTACAAATGTACGAAGAATATGAAAGCAAGATGAAGAAAGCTGTAGATTTTCTACAAAGTAGCTATTCAACTGTCCGTGCCGGTCGTGCAAATCCGGCAGTTATCGAGCCCATCAAAGTCGACTATTATGGTACGCCAACTCCAATCAATCAAATCGCTGCAGTTTCCACTCCCGACCCAAGAACACTGATGATATCACCGTGGGATGCAAGCAGTCTCAAGCCAATTGAGAAAGCCATTCTGGCATCCGATCTTGGAATTACTCCGGCAAACGACGGACGTGTTCTTCGTCTTTTATTCCCGCAACCAACAGAAGAGCGCCGTAAAGAACTTGTAAAACAAGTTTATAAGCAAGCTGAAGAGTCAAAAGTTGCGGTAAGAAATGTGAGACGCGAAGCAATCGAGAAATACAAAGCACAAAAGAAAACAGGCGAAATCACAGAAGATGACCTGACAATCACAGAAAAAGATCTTCAAAAACTGACTGACAAGTATACAGATGAAATTGACTTGGTTGCGAAGAAAAAAGAAGATGAAATCAAAGAAATCTAATTTTTAGGCTTTAGGGGTTAGTGATAGACCCTAAAGCCGGAGGTTTTAGTGTTACGATTTTTCAAAAAAAAAGAAATGAAAACGTGGGAGTCTGAACGACTCCCACGTCATATAGCGATTGTTATGGATGGTAATGGGCGATGGGCTACCAAACGTGCCCTTCCGCGTACCGCCGGTCATGTTGCAGGTGCAGAAACATTCCGTCGTGTTGCGACATATTGTAAAGACATTGGCATTGAATATCTGACTGTCTATGCTTTTTCAACCGAGAACTGGAAGCGTTCTGAAGATGAAGTTGCAAAAATAATGGAGCTGTTAGAAAAATATCTGCACGAGTCCATTGAGAAGATGGAGCGTGACAAAGTCAAGATGAAATTTCTCGGCGACATATCAGTTCTCTCACAAAACCTGCAAGACCTGATAGCAAAAACTGAAGAACTGTCAAAAAAATTCGACGGTGTGCAAGTTAACATATGTTTAAATTATGGTAGCAGAGCTGAAATTGTGCGTGCCGTTCAAAATTATGCAGATTCAATTAAAGACACTCCCGATGCACCTAGATTAACAGAAGAAAACTTTGCAAAATTTCTATATACTGCCGATATCCCCGATCCCGATCTTGTAATCAGACCTAGCGGAGAGATGCGATTATCAAACTTTCTATTATGGCAAACCGCATACTCAGAATATTACTTCACAGACTGCCTATGGCCTGATTTTAACGAAAACGAACTCGACCTTGCTATTGCGACATATCAAACAAGAGACAGACGCTACGGAAATGCGTAGATAGCCAGAGAGGAAAAACCACTTAAATGAAAACTCGAATAATCGTAGCCGCAGTGCTACTTCCGATATTTTTTGCCATTTTATTCATATTTCCGCCATATATACTCACTATAATGATATCAGTTATTTGTGCAATCGCTGCATACGAGCTTCTTAGCGCGACAAAAATTCGCAAAGCAAGTGTTATCGTTTACACGATATTTTCAGCCGTATTAATGCCGTTTTCTATATTTTTCAACTCGCTGATTGGCGGTACAACATTAATGCTTATTACTTTGCTCCTGTCGATTTTCTTCTTACTACTATGCTTGCTTGTAATCGAAGCTATTCTCGCATTTAATAGAGCCGATAATGTAAAATCAACCCCAATCAAAGGAGCAAACAAAAAGAAGAACAAGTCTGACGTGTCAGATAAAAAACTTAAATTTAGACAAATACCAATAGCTCTTGCTGCAGGTATATTAATACCATACCTACTCACAAGCCTCATAAGCCTCAGAGAGATGCCGCATGGATACTTGTTTGTTCTGCTACCAGTCATTGTCGCAATAATGACCGATTCCGGAGCATATTTCTCAGGAGTAGCATTTGGGAAGAAAAAGCCATTCCCAAAAATTAGCCCAAACAAAACCGTAGAAGGCTTCATTGGCGGCATTATATGCGGAGCTGTCGGAATGTTGATTTACGGCTTAGTTCTGTCTGTTGTAACTTCACACACCATTGTTTTCCCTGCCTTGGTACTATATGGACTGCTTGGCGCATTTGTGACGATACTCGGCGATCTGGCTTTTTCACTGATAAAACGCAAATGTGGAATAAAGGACTATGGGCGGTTATTTCCCGGTCATGGCGGAGCACTCGACCGCTTTGACAGTATGATTTTTGCTGCTCCAACCATGTATCTTCTCACAATATTAGTGCCCGCAATAATAATTTGATAGTTGCATTAGGAGTACATGTTTTTTGTGCATCGCCATTGTGGTCGGATTAGCCGCAATCCCCTGAATTGAAGTACTCTATTATGATTACGAATCAAGTCCGCAATGACGAGAGGGATTAAAACACAACATGAATAAATCTATAACAATATTAGGTTCAACCGGCTCAATTGGCCGACAATCACTAGAAGTAATTGAACATCTCAATTACTCTGTCTGCGCTCTAAGTGCAGATAAAAATATTGACCTGCTCGAAAAGCAAATACGCAAGTTCAAGCCTAAATTCGTTGCAGTCTATGATAAAGGCGCTGCTCACGAATTGAAAACACGTATCAACGATACTACAACGACTGTATTGTCCGAAATGAAAGGACAAATCGAGGTTGCAGGTAACAGTAATGCAGATGTAATTGTCACAGCAATCGCAGGACAAGCAGGACTCGAACCAACCATTGCAGCGCTAAAAACAGGCAAACGCATTGCGCTGGCAAACAAAGAACCACTAGTATGCGCTGGTGAGCTAGTAATGCAAACCGCAAAAGAGCATGGTGCAGAAATTATCCCTGTAGACTCCGAGCACTCTGCCATATTTCAATGTTTGGATGGAAAAAAGTATAAATCCGGTCATTCTGAGTCATCCGCACTGATCGGTATTCCACATATCAATAAACTGATTCTCACCGCATCCGGTGGACCATTTCGCGGTATGACACATGAACAGCTCGAGAATATTACACCTGAACAAGCTCTTATGCATCCCAATTGGGATATGGGTGCGAAGATAACAATAGATTCTGCGACAATGATGAATAAAGGACTTGAACTCATAGAGGCAATGCATTTGTTTGATATTAGTCCCGACAAAATTAAAGTTGTTGTACACCCCGAAAGCATAGTCCACTCAATGGTAGAGTTCGCTGACGGTAGCACAATTGCACAGCTATCAAACCCTGACATGCGTCAACCAATACAGTATGCTTTAACATACCCCGCCCGCCTACCATCTCTAACAAAGTCGCTTGACTTAACGGAACTAGGCAAACTAACATTCGAACAACCGAACATGGACACATTCCCTTGCCTGCGCCTCGCATATGAAGCCGCAGAAAAAGGTCAAACAGCATGTGCCTCACTCAACCAAGCAAATGAAGATGCCGTTGAACTCTTTTTAAACAAGAAGATTGGATTCAACGACATCCCACGTTATATAGGGTCTAGTATAGCGTTCCACAAATAACCCCTAATCCCTAGACCCTAACCCCAAAATTTGCCCCTATATAGAAAGGAAAAATCAATGTTCATAGTTTTAGGAATTCTCGCATTTGGACTCATCATTGCAATTCACGAATTCGGTCATTACATTGCTGCCAAATTATTTAATGTAAAGGTGAATGAGTTTGCTATAGGTATGGGACCGAAGCTTTTAAAAAAGCAAGGAAAAGAAACTCTATATACCCTCCGTGCACTTCCATTCGGTGGGTTTTGCTCCATGGAAGGCGAACATCAAGAAGGTGAGGAACCTGATCCTCGTTCATTTTTGAGCCAAAAACGCTGGCGCCGGATAGTCATACTCGCTGCAGGCAGCGTTGCAAATTTCATTGCAGCATTTATTATCATTTTTGCATTAACTGCCGGTATGAGTGAATTTTCAAGCACAACACTCGAACGTGTTCATGATAATTTTCCTTACGAAGGACCAGCTGAACTTATGGCTGGTGACAGATTTGTTGAGCTTAACGGAGAAAGGCTCATTTACAATCCTGACATCGCGCTGTTTCAGAACTTACACGCCGGCGCTCCTCATATATTTATAATAGAACGAGATGGCGAGCTAATTGAATACGAAAGTCGCATTTATAGACAGCATAGATATCTTCTTGACGGAGATGTGTTATATAAGTACATATATCGGTACAGTGATGGCGAATTATTAACATATGAGCGTATCTCATTTGAGCGGCATGATGAATATAATCTTGATGGAGAAAGACAGTACAGATATGTATTTAGAGACGACAATGGCAACCTAATTACAGAGGATTACGAAATTTATCCGCGCATTATCAATATGCTCAATAATAGTGACGAAGAATCGCTATCATTTAACATACGTAGATATGAAACTCATTTTACTGTAATCGAAAATAATGTTTTGGAAACCATCAGATTTTCCGGTTACCAGATGTTCAATTATGTGCGAATGATTCGAGTTGGTCTGGCGATGATGATAAGTGGCGCTGTAGGTATAAACGAAACAGCAGGAATTGTCGGTATTGTCGACATAATGAATACTGTGGGACAGCAAGCACCCACAACAGGTGCTGGAATAATCGCCATTGTTTCTCTGGCAGCCTTCATTGCCGTAAATGTAGCCACAATTAACTTGCTTCCAATTCCGGCCCTAGATGGTGGTAGAATCCTCTTCACTGTGCTCTCATGGGCAATAGAAAAAATTACACGCAAACCTCTCAATCCAAAATATGAGGCATATATCAACACCGGAGCCTTTGTGTTGCTTATTGGATTAATGATATTCCTGTTCTACAACGATATAATGAGAATTGTGACACGTTTAATGGTAGGGTGATGGTAATTGCGACCTCTGAGCTGCACAACCCCATGAAGAATGCCATTTTCATCTATAATATTGCAGGTCAAGCTGAGGTCGCTGACAAAGTGCATATTTTTACCTATCGTCATTGCGGCCTCCGAGCCGCAATCTGATAGAATCAAGCTTTGTAATAGATCCCGGGTCAAGCCCGGGATGACAAATGGGATTTTTTC
>Ga0123355_10019969_pt1 | contig 10680 bp, 14 predicted proteins | sample TergutEmb28metaG_3_FD_89872 | JGI IMG/M metagenome (GOLD analysis project Ga0123355, IMG submission 89872) | Embiratermes neotenicus P1 segment gut microbial communities from Petit-Saut dam, French Guiana - Emb289 P1 | ecosystem: Host-associated > Arthropoda: Insects > Digestive system > Gut ...
GGTACGCCGACATGTTCTCGGCCATGGGAACTGAGGCAAGACTGCGGATCATGCAGTTGCTGCTTTCTGCACATCCCGAAGGCTTGGTGGTTGGAGAGATTCAAGAGGAACTAGACATTCCCAGTTCCACTCTCTCTCACCATTTGGACAAGCTTAGGAATGAAAGCTTAGTGAATGTGCGTCGGGAGAGCACTTTTCTGCGATACACGGCAAATACTGACGCGCTGCAAGAGCTATTGCAGTTCCTGTACGCCGAATGCTGCACTCGAAACCAAGCGCTGAAACCGCAAGACATCGTTCAGATTTGCAGATAAGGGAGGTAGATGGCAGAGAGCGACATAAAAGACCTGGTAAGAGAAAAGTATGGCCAAGCAGCTCTGCGGCTGAAGAGTGGCGGTAGTGTGTGCTGCGCTGTCACGCCATCGACTGGCAGCGGATGCGATCCGATTACTTCCAATCTCTACGATTCGCGGCAGGCTGGGCAAATCCCCGAAGAGGCAATGCTTGCTTCATTGGGATGCGGGAATCCAACCGCCCTGGCAAGGCTCAATCCGGGAGAGACTGTGCTTGACTTGGGCTCGGGTGGCGGAATCGATGTTCTGTTGTCGGCCCATCGCGTCGGTCCAACCGGTAAAGCCTGTGGTTTAGAAATGACAGACGAAATGCTGGCGTTGGCCTACGAGAATAAGAAAAAGGCAGGATTGGAGAATGTGGAGTTTCTGAAAGGCGAGATCGAGAACATTCCGCTGCCGGATAACTCAGTAGATGTTGTGATCTCGAACTGCGTGATCAATCTTTCGGCGAATAAGGACCGGGTCTTGCGCGAGGCCTTCCGGGTATTGAAACCAGGAGGCCGATTTGCAGTATCCGATGTTGTGACGCGCGGCGAGGTAAACCCGGAGATTCGCAAGAGTATGCTGTTGTGGGTCGGTTGCGTGGCCGGAGCGCTCGAAGACAGCGAGTACCGAAGCAAGCTCACTTCGGCAGGGTTTGACCAAATCGGGATCGAGCCGACTCGAGTTTACCGTGTGGAAGATGCACGTGAGATCTTGTCGGCCGCCGGTGTCGATGTGGATGGGATAGCTCCGCAGGTTGATGGAAAGTTTATGAGCGCATTCATACGAGCTGTAAAGCCCAACGCGGTTCGAGAAGAGGCGTGTTGCGGACCTAGTTGCTGCAACTGAAAAAGCGTCATTCAGATCCATTACAACGTGTTGTTTCTGTGATCCATTCCGGCAGCCCTGCTTTCATCTGGGGACCCTGGGCACCAATTCGGGTGAGCGACTCCCCGGTGCTCCAGATTGCCACGCCCAGCAGAAAGATGTCTTACACCGGGAAGCCTTGGCTCCCGGGGTCGATGTTCGGCGTGGTGATGAGAAAACTGAGGGTGATCAGAAACATCACGATCGCCATTGCGCTGCCCATCGCCGCGATGCCTGGCAGCCAACGCCGCGAGATTATCATCACGGCATTCGCCATTTCGACTACGCCAATGGCTAGGAACGCACCCTGAACCGAGTTCACATGATATAGCCAGGACATCAGTTTCTGTCTGACGACGATCTCCGATCGTCGTTTATCAGACGTAAGCCGCCTGACAGGGTCAGCCCTCGGCCGGGACCGAATGGTGTTCGTGTGTGATAGTCCATCGACCACCGATTTTGCGCAGACCGATCGTGAGGCGAAAATCCAGTTCTCGGCGCTCCCCGCCGGCTCCGGGTTCGGTGCAATGCATCGTCGCGACGACAAAGGCAACGTCGCTCGCCGCCGTGACAGTCATCGAAGCAATGTCGAAGACGATCGGGTCACCGGAACAGGAAAAAAACAGGTCCCAGGTCTTCTTGTAGGCTTCGATGCCCTGGGATTGAAACGGTGGGGGAACATCGAACATCACGATGTCCGGAGAATGACTTTGCAGTATCCCTGCAAAATCTCTGCGACGTACGGCGGCTGCCCACGACTCAACCACATCGCGAATTGCCGCCTCGTCTTGTGAGCTACTCTGTCTCTTATCCATCCGAAGTTCCTCCCGAGATTGCAAAACATCTATGATTGCCAGCCGTCCCGTTTATGACGGCAGGGCTTCGGCTGGCTCACCTTTCTTGATTTCTGAAGCTATCGGGAAGCAGGGCAGAGGTCAATGACCAGAGCGGTCAAGCCCTCATGACCTTGGAGGTCATGGAAATTGCTAAGCGGCTGCGATAAAGTCGTCGCAGGAGCAACGACGTGGGAGCAGCCGATAACTCGTCGCACCCTCCCATCGGTACGCTGCTGAGAGAGTGGCGCGCCGCCCGAAGAATGAGTCAGCTCGATCTCGCCCTGGAAGCGGGAATGTCTGCCCGCCACCTTAGCTGCGTCGAGACCGGCAAGTCTCAGGCCAGCCGCGAAACAGTGGGGCGTCTGGCGAATGCGCTTGGCATGCCGCTCCGTGAGCACAATTTGTTAATGCTGGCGGCTGGATTCGCGCCGCAGTTCTCCGAGACCCCGCTCTATACCCCACAGAGACCATGCGCCAGGCTGTGGTTTCGGAAACGCTCAAAGGAATCCGTCGCGCCCCACGGCACCGCCCAACAGGGCAAGACCGCCCTGCTCACCGCCGACTGCGTGCAGCTCGTCGCCCACCTGCCTCAAGGTTTACTCGGGACCCGAGACCGGGCTCTCGCACTCGTGGGTTACGCCGGAGGCCTGCGGCGCTCGGAGCTGGCTCTCGACAAGCCCAAGGGAAGGGGAGCCGGGCTCGTCGAAGTGGCAGAGAAGACCCGCGACTACGTCCGCGCCGCCAAGCCGGGCCACCCTGCGCGCCTACCACAGCGACTGGAGGGATTTCTCGGCCTGGTGCCGACGGCAGGAACTCGAGGAACTCCCGGCCGACCCGCAACCGTCGCCTTGTATCTTGCCGCGCTCGCCGAAGATCACAAGCCCGCGACTCTCGCCCGCCGCCTCACCTCGATTGCCCGCGCCCACGAGGCCGCTAGGTTCCAGTCGCGCCGCGCTTCAAGTTCGGGATCTGAAGTTTACCGACGCCGGCGCCACAGCGAACACACGGCGATCGAGAGGCGACCAGGAGGGGCAAGGAAGGAAGGTGGTCCTCCCCTCAGGAGCCCATCCAGCCAGCTGCCCGGGGCGGGCGGTAAAGGAGTGGCTCGAGCGGGCAAAGATACAAGGAGGGGTCCCTGTTCCGCGCGGTCGATCGCCACGGCCGCATCCGCCCCGAGGGCCTCCAGCCGGATTCGGTAGGTGGAATTCTCAAGCGGATGCTCGGGCGTGCGGGCTACAAGCCCGAGTCATACGGCGGGCATTCGCTCCGCGCGGGATTCGCCACGCAGCCGGCGATCAACGGGGCCACGGAGCTAGAAATCATGAGTCAGACCGGGCATCGCTCGCTAGTCACGCTCCGGCGTTATATCCGGGAAGGGCAACTGTTCCGGGCGGCGGCCGCCGGAAAGCTGGGGCTCTGACGACCCCACCCCACACCGGATGAAAGATGAGGGACGAGCCAATTTTGGATGAGTGGGCCAGGGGTGGATTTACTGGCCTGCGAGATTCTCCGCTATATACTTGGAATATGATCGAGGGACAATTTGAATCGGCAAACACCGAGACTGCTATTCTCTCGCGGCTTATCGACCCGGACCAAAGTGGTCTTGCGCCAGAAGCGGCCCATTATATCCTCACTCTGGAGTTCAAGGACGCTGATAAGGAGCGTATGAACGAGTTGGCGGAGAAGGCGCGCGCAGGCGCTTTATCCTCAGGCGAGTAACAGGAACTTGAAAACTACCGGCACGTGGGCCACCTGTTGGCATTGCTGCGGTCCAAGGCGCGTATTTCTTTGAACCAACGGGACACCACCTAGATAAGCTAACCTGGAAAGCTGATCATCGTGGACAGCGCTCTTGAGAGCACGTTCGGCAGCGCGCTGGAGGGGCCTGCGAATTCTGTCAGATGCCTCAGCATCTCGACTACTTGCCGTTTCAGATCGACCACATCATCGCGCGCAAGCATGGGGACAAAGTTCCGAAGACAATCTCGCTCTCGCTTGCTACTATTGCAACAGCTACAAAGGACCGAATGTCGCTGGTATCGATCCCGACAGCGGTGAAGTAGTGCGGTTGTTTCACCCGCGCAAAGATCGCTGGGCGGACCACTTCTTCTGGGATGGTCCGATACTTAATGCACATACTCCAACCGGTCGTGTCACCATCCGCGTGCTCCGCATCAATGATCCAGACTATGTTGCAGTTCGTATCTCACTTCTAGCTGAAGGTGCTTTCCCTCCAACGAGCCCCGCTCGATAAAGTTCTGAGCGACTGCTTTCCCAGCTATCTTACATGCGCTCAGGCCAAAAGAAGATGATTACATTTTGCCTACGCAGCAGGCACATGGCGAAAATTACCGCCCCAAGGTCAGCCGTGAAGCAGCCAAAAACCCAAAAATTGCACTTCATTTTTCCATTTTGAGAAAGTTCGGCTAAATCAAAAGTGTCCCATCGGCAAGCCTGCTTGATTTGACCTCTCCCCTCGCAGCTTTAATCTCGGCTGTCCTTAGTTCGAATGGAACTCGGGTCCGTTATCGGCATGGACGAGGTCCATAAGGCCAGACAACGGCCACGAGTAATTACTGTCGAGTTTGGCAAGCCACAGCTCTTTGGGGAGTACCGCGTGAGCCAAGCATAGGCCGACCGAATTAATTCCAGGCGGATCAAGAGAAAGATAGAACCCAGCAATGCAGCGGCTGTAGACGTCGATCGCAAGCGTAAGCCATGGCCTTCCGAGCGCGTGCCGTTCTCGCTCGTCCACAACAACGACATCGAGCTTAGTGTGATCGATCTGGACAACAGCTAGAGGTCCATCAGCCCCTGGAAAATTCCCGAAGACCGGGCGACGTTTCTGCGCCAGTCTTCGTGCTTTGAGCCGGCGTCGAAGTGTGGAGATGTGCGGCGGCTTCAGTCCTGCCTGTTGGCACTCGGCCACAATGCGATGGGTCAAACGTACCAGTAGACGGCTTCGGCAGTCTTGATTTCACGCTGTTGAGAACGGATGTGACAATCTCTTCAACCGCCGACGACAGGCGATTTGCTCCTGGAGAAGGCCCATGCTGCTTTGGCAGCAAACTTGAAAGATGTGCTGATGACCGCCAAATCTAAATCCAGCGATAAAGTGTTGCAGGGCTCTTCCTCACCTCTTGAGCGCGGCGTTTCACTCGTTCCCGTGATAACGGGGTAGACTCTAAGAGGGGCGCAATAGCTTGCATGCGTTCGCGAGCGCGCTGCCATTGGCTCTCCTCAATTCCCGAAAGCTCCGGTTTGGAAACCGGGTGCGTGGTGGCGTCCATGGCAGAACAGGATAAACTCGGAGGGCAATGAGTGAAAATCGAACTTCGGCAGACCTCAAAGGAAGAATGGAGGCGTTATTGTTCACCTCGAACAGTCCTTTGTCGGCCAAGGTTTTGGCGAGGTTGTTGGACATGGAAACGGAGACCGTGGAAACTCTCGCTGCCGAACTGATCGAAGACTTGGGATTGCCGGGACGAGGGCTTCAACTGAGACGTCTTGCAGGTGGATGGCGCCTGGAAACGAAAGGAACATGCAGATGCGATCGTGGCTTTAAAGCACAATCGCACGATGAAGCCATTGACCGAGCAGGCACTGGAGACGCTGGCAATTGTCGCGCTCAAGCAGCCGGTGAGTACTGAAAAAATCAATGCCATCCCGGGTGTGAATGCCGATGGACCTTTGCAGACGCTGGCGAAACGAAAATTGATCTCAGGAGATGCTTAACGCGTGGCCAGGGGCATGTAGTGGCGAACCACGAAGAGGTTCCTCGATGAATTCGGCTTAGAGAGCTTGGACGACATATGCGCGACCGGCAAGCTCGAACGGGTTATGGTCAGGCGTATGGTCTGATTGCCGGTCTCAATAACTCTGCTTCAAATGGTGTGGACCAGTCTCAAGAATCGAGCGCATCCCGTCTCAAAAACCCTGCACCAAACGCCACATAAGTTGTTGACTTTGCGTAAGGCCAGTCTCAATATCTTTGCTTTTCGACAACCGGACCCCTGTGCCAGGCTGGCAACCAGAAATCCGCGGGCGAGAGTTCCATCCCCTAGCTCTCGGCTGCGAAATAGGTACGGATATGTCGGCATTGCGCCAGTCTTGCGGAAAGTAATCCCGAATGAGATTTGCATGAATCCTGGCCCGTTTCTCGTTCTTCAACATGCGCAATCGCGGGAGGGTTTAGCAGAAAGCGCCGGACGCATAATCATTGAGTGCATGGCGAAAGACCTTGTCAAGCGCAGGTCGCTCTCAAAAGAACATCGGTAACAGCCGGCGACTGCGTGCTCGACATCGGTGCGGGAACGGGTGGGTCCTCAAAGCGCGCAGCCAGTAAAGAAAGATGACTTCGTAAAGATCCTTCCCCGGCGTAAAGAATCCTCCAGTCGTTGGGCCTGGCGTCCTCAAAGATTAAGCGAGTTGAGGTATCAGAATTCGACTCCAAATATGTTCTGGCCAGGGTGCTCTGACGATGCGGATTGCGCGCAGGGCTAAAGATCCGGCAGAAAGCGAGAACTCCAGCACTTATGTGCCGCGGGAGTCAGGCGATTCGCTCCAGATCATTTTTCAGATTGACCATCAGGACCTGGCGGAAAGAGCCGGGGCGCCCGGCCGACAGATAGTCCGAAAGCGGGTTTCGAGCCGCTCTTCACACTCGACCAGTAGACGGTGCCCGCGACGGATATGGCCACCGGGAGAAAAGCTTTTCCACTTCAGAAAAACTTTTCACCTGAGAAACACCGCTCCAGAAAAGCTTTTCCACTCCGAAACAAATCCCGAGCGGATGGGTTCTCGAGGAAAGAACATTTGCAGCTGATTTCCCAGGAAGGAGTACTTCATGCCAGCCCGTATATTTCTCCTCGCGCTCGCCTTCTCAACACTCACAGGTTGCAACAATACCCTGAACCCGCTCTGCGGAAGCGCCCGGCCTGCGCCCGTAATCGGTTCACTCTCTCCAAGCAGCGTGACCTTTGCCGAAGTGCAGCAAGGAGTGATGCTCACGGTGACGGGAAGCGATTTCGTTTCCGCCTCCGAAATTATGGTGAACAACAAGGCGCTTGCCGCAACCGCGCTGAGCGCTCAGAAACTGCAGGTGATGCTCAACACCGACGTAATTTCGGGTCCCGGCTCGGTCAGTATTAAAGTATTCACTCCAAGCGGCAATAGCGGAAATGTCGGGTGCTCGAGCGGAGGCATCAGCGCGATGTTAGCGCTTGCTGTCAACTGAGTGTCGAGGAGCGGTTAATCCGCAAGGCGATGCCCGTCAAGCGGGCCTTTCGCCTGCCCGGCCGGCACGCGGGGACACGCTTGCGTAAAACGCTGTTGACCTGGAATCCGTTCTCTAGCCTTATCATCTGTGCGGACCGCAGGCCTCGCTAGGGCTGGGAGGAGGCGCGCCCCTGCGGTTCGAACCATAAGGATGAATTCCTATTGACGGAAATGTGGAGTTAGTATGCCCAGAATCAGGCTAGTAGCCGGTTTCCGAATCGGTATCTTCCGCGTCTGAAGGCCCATGATTTAGTTAAGTTAGAGAATTCCGCGGGGGTCCGAATCGCCCGTGATTTTTCGCGGTAAAATCCTTGCGCCGCCTCCACCTCGCAAATGCGCTTCATCCATTCCGAGTCGTGCCGGGTGATGATATGTGTGTCCTGGCAGCTAGAGACAATCGGTTGAAGATTCGCGTGGGGCGGGGGCGCAGCGAGATGAAGGCGTCGATTTGCTGCTGTCAGCGAAAGGCAGCACCCTCCCTAGCAAAAGACGTGCCTATGTTCAAACTGGTTGGCAGGCCGAGTCCATCGCTGACCGCGCATCCCAGATGATTTCAGCGCCGCCCCCGGCGCAGTAGAAATCTTTGCCCTCTACCATTCGCTTACTCCCCCCGGCCGGCTCGTGATGGCTTGATATGAATAGCGGAAAGAGTACAATGGCGTTCTTCCCGTTCCTTCATCAGAGGAGGGCTCCATGCCTCAAGTTTTGGTTTTACTAATTGCCGTGGGCTGCTTGCCTGTCTTGTCCCTCGCACAGACTGCTGACGAACTGATTGCCAAAAATATCGAAGCTCGCGGCGGGATGGAGAAAATAAAAGCCATCAAGACCCTCAGCATGACTGGCAGGCTCGAGAGCAATGGCGGCTTTACCGCGTCCGTAGGCCAGGAAAGCCAGCGCCCTAACCTGATTCGCGAAACGTTTTCGCTGCAAGGGATGACGGCGGTACAGGCTTACGACGGCACCACGGCCTGGCAAATTCAGCCTTTTAGCGGGAAAAAAGATCCCGAACTGATGGGGGAGGATGACGTGCGCGACCTCCTGCTCGATGCCGACTTCGACGGCCCGCTGGTTGACTATAAAGAAAAGGGCAGCAGCGTGGAGTATCTTGGGCACGACGTGGTCGACGGCGACGACGCGTTGCGTCTGAAGGTGATCTTGAAAAACGGAGACCTCGTTTATGACTACCTCGACCCCGACACTTACATCGAGATTCGCAGGGAGATCCGGCAGTTCATTCGAGGCTCGCTGCGGGACCGCGTGATCGAACTCGGCTCGTATAAGGCCGTAAACGGAGTGATGTATCCATTTTCGATCACGCAGGGACCAAAGGACCATCCCGACGAGCAGACCGTTACCGTGCAGAAGATGGAGGCGAATTTGACCTTCGATCCCGCGACTTTTGCGCTGCCATCGTCTCTGACAACAGCGGACGGGAAAGCTCACTGATTTTCGATCGATGAGAGCCACGACCCAAAGTCATTTTGCGTGAAAAGGACTGTACCCATGAAACCATCCACTCGAAATTTTGAATCTGTAACTGCGCTATTAGCAGGCGCTTTACTGGGGGTATTGTTACCGGCGCATGCGCAAGCGCCCTACCGGTTTGATTCGGCGACGATTTCAGGATTGCCGGCGCGCAATATCGGTTCGGCCACCATGAGTGGACGCATTGCGGCCATCGATGGGGTGGATGAGAACGGACGCATCACCGTCTTCGTCGGCTCGGCCAGTGGCGGGGTGTGGAAGTCGGTGAACGGTGGCACCACCTACAAGCCGGTCTTCGACCGTGAGGACGTGCAATCCATTGGCGCGGTGGCGATCGATCCGTCAAATTCGAAGATCGTCTGGGTGGGTACCGGCGAAGGCTGGTTACGCAACAGCGTGTCGGTGGGCGACGGCGTCTACAAGTCGATTGACGGTGGAGAGAACTGGACCAACGTTGGACTGAAGCAGAGCGAGCACGTCGCCAAGATTCTGGTGAATCCCGGCGACGGCAGCGACGTGCTGGTTTGCGCCATGGGCCACCTGTGGGATGACAGTAGCGAACGGGGAGTCTACAGGACGACCGACGGCGGCAAAACATGGAACCAAGTGCTTGCCGGCGCAAATGGTTCGAGCGGTTGCGCCATGATCACGCGCAGCACTCAGGAGCCGAAGACCGTCTACGCTGCCATGTGGGATTTCCGGCGGCAGGGTTGGACGTTTCGCTCTGGCGGTGCGGGCAGCGGTATTTTTAAGTCCACGGACGGAGGCGCGCACTGGAGCGAAATCAACCAGCAGAGCGCCAAAGGGCTGCCCCCTAAGCCATGGGGGCGCACGGCGCTCGCGGTTGCACAGGCCAAACCGCAAGTGGTCTATGCCAACATCGAGGCGGAGAAAGGCCGCGGGCTTTATCGCTCAGACGACGCCGGCGCTACCTGGACCAGACTCGATGCCAGCAACTACATGGTGTGGCGGCCCTTTTATTTCGGCAATTTGATTGTCGATCCGAAAGATGAGAACAAGATTTTCAAGCCCGATCTCATTCTTCTGTTGAGCAACGATGGCGGCAAGGCGTTCAATGTGGTTTCGCGATCGGCGCACGGCGACTTTCACGACCTGTGGATCGATCCTACGAACACGAACATCGTCATTTCCGGCGACGATGGTGGTTTATGGCGGAGTGAAGATGGGGGCAACCGCTGGAAGCACCAGATGAACCTTCCGGTCTCGCAGTTTTATCACGTCAGCGTCGACAATGAAGACCCCTATCGAGTTTATGGCGGCCTGCAGGACAACAGTTCATGGGTGGGCGATTCGTCCTATCCGGGCGGCGTAGCCAATTCCCGCTGGGAGAATATGTTTGGCGGCGACGGCTTCTGGGTCTTCGAGGACACATCCGACCCCGATTACATCTACGCCGAAGCGCAGGGCGGGGAAATCGGTCGAGTGAACCGCCATACCCACGAGACTCGCGACATTCACCCGTGGCCCAACTACAACGAGAAGAAGTTGCGTTTCAACTGGAATACGCCGATTCACATGAGTCCCAACGAGAAAGGCACGATCTACATTGGAGCGCAGTACCTATTCCGTTCCCGCGATCACGGGCAGTCATGGGAGCGCATCTCGCCCGATCTGACGACGAACGACCCGGAAAAGCAGAAGCAGGAAGAATCCGGCGGGGTGACCGTTGACAACTCCTCCGCCGAAATGTACACGACGATTTACTCGATTTCAGAATCACCCAAAAACGGGCAGATTATCTGGGTCGGGACCGACGATGGCAACGTGCAGGTTACGCGCGACGGTGCCAAGACGTGGACGAACGTGATCGGCAATATCAAGGGTTTGGGCAAGAATTCGTGGGTTACGACTATTGA
>Ga0123355_10019970_pt1 | contig 10680 bp, 12 predicted proteins | sample TergutEmb28metaG_3_FD_89872 | JGI IMG/M metagenome (GOLD analysis project Ga0123355, IMG submission 89872) | Embiratermes neotenicus P1 segment gut microbial communities from Petit-Saut dam, French Guiana - Emb289 P1 | ecosystem: Host-associated > Arthropoda: Insects > Digestive system > Gut ...
ATCGCGGCGACCCGGGCGGGTCGACGGGTGGACATCTCCAGGGTGAATGGAACGGTCGAAGTGTCGGAAGTCACCCCGACCGGGGGACCGGTCCGCTCGACGCGATTCATGGCCAGCCGGGTGGTCGCCATTGTCGAACACACGGCCGGCGAATCCTCGGGCGAAAGTTGCCCTTTGACAGGTCCAGGAGAACGTGGTTGAGATGCCCTATTCCCATTTCCCCACTCAGCGGCACAACATCGAACAGCGCATCGTGCAGAAGGCATGGGCCGAGCCCGAGTACCGGGACCGGCTGCTGGCCGACCCCAAAGCAGCCCTGTCCGAGGCGCTCGGCGTCGAGCTACCCGAGCGCCTCCGGGTCGAGGTCGTGGAGGAGCAACCGGACCTCCTCTGCATCGTGGTGCCGGTGGACACCTCCGGCGTGCCGTACCCGGAGGCCCAGGTGATGATGGGCGTGGCGCCAATGGCCCCGCTCTCTGCCAGCCGTTAGCCGGGACTTCTCACTCTCAGCCTTCGGCTCGCGTTCGCACCCGAACGGAAACGTGCGGCTGCGAGAGGCCGGCGAGCACCTTCCCGAGGCCCGAGATCGCCGCAGCGTACGCGTGCTCCGGAGGCGTGGCGAAGCCGACGACGACGGCTGGCGGGTGGGCCGCCGGCCCGACCCGGTAAAGGTCGAGGCCCTCGAGGGCGATCCCGCTCTCGTCGGCTGAAGCGATTGCCTCGGCCTCAGTCACCCCGGCAGGAAGGCCAACCACGGCCTGCAGACCGGCGGAGATGCCTTCGACCTGCGCGGCGGCGAGCGCGCCGACAAGGCGATCTCGGCGGTGACGGTAGGCGAGGCGGCGCCTGCGGACGTGGCGGTCGTAGGCCCCAGATCGGATGAACTCGGCCAGCGTCAGCTGGTCGAGAGCGGGGGCAAAGCGATCGGCGAGACGCTTGGCCCTCGCGACCGGTTCGACAAGCTCGCCAGGGAGGATCATCCACGCCAGCCGGAGCCCCGGAGCGAGCGTCTTTGAGGTGGTGCCCAGGTAGACGACGTGGTCCGGGTCGAGGCCTTGCAGGGCCCCCACCGGCTCGCGGTCGTAACGGAATTCGCCGTCGTAGTCGTCCTCGATGATCAGGGCGTCCCGACTTCGGGCCCACCCGAGCGCGTCGTGGCGTCTTTCAGGCGACATCGCCATCCCGAGTGGGAACTGGTGAGCGGGTGTGATCATGGCTGCGTTCGCGGCGCCGGCGGATGAGACGAGAGCGCCGTTCTCGTCGATGGGCATCGTCTCGACAGCAAGATGGGCATCGTTGGCGATCTGGCGCGTCTCGGGAAGTCCGTAGGACTCGACGGCGAGCGCGGTTGCCCCGCGCTCGTGCAGGGCACGGCAGAGCAAGCCGACCGCCTGGGTGAATCCCGAACAGATCACAATCCTCGAAGCATCCGTGCGCACGCCTCTGGCCCGACCGAGATAGCCCGTCACCTCCTCGCGCAACGCCCGGGTGCCACGGGGGTCGCCGTAGCCGAGTTCCGCGTCGGGGGCTGACGACCACGCCCGCCGGCTTGCATCCAGCCAGGCGCTACGTGGGAAAGAGGAAAGGTCCGGCCAGCCGACGCGGAAGTCGTGACTCCAGGACCCCGGCGCATCGGCGATCATGACGGCGGACACCTCAGAGGCGAGCGGACGGTCGGCGACCTTCGTGCCCGAGCCGTGGCGGGCGGCGAGCCAACCCTCTGCGGTGAGCTGCGCGTAGACGTCCACGACCGTGTTTCGGGCCAAGCCGAGATCGGCGGCCAGGCTCCGCGACGAGGGCAGGCGGGTGCCGGAGCGCAATCGACCCTGCGCGATGGCCTGCCGCAGCGCCTCCTCGAGCGCCCGCTTCCGACGGGAGCCGCTCACGTCGAGGTGAAGGTCGACTCCGAAAGTGGCCCGCGAATTATCCACGTAGGTGGACCTTATCAACGGTCCACCTACATGGCATACGGTTATCCACCTCAGGCCGTGAGTAAGCCCCTACGTGAATCGGGACCCTGCCACAGGCCTGAACGGCTGCGCTATCCATTCCCGCCTTCGGTCAACGAAAGGGAGGTAATCAAACATGCTCCACGAGCTCGGTCCTTCCGCTCCGAGGACCGCGGTGCTGGGGATCTTGCAGACATAGGCCCTCGGCAAAGAGAGGAAAGGGAAAGGATGAATGCTGTCAAAGGCGGCCTTGCGACCGCTGCACCGACGCGTTCTGCTGTCTGCTCGGCGGTCGTACCGCCGGGCCGGAAAGGGAGGAGGGCGATGCTCCGGCGAGCGAGAAAGCTCGGCGTCGCTGCTGTCTGCAGCGGGGCAGCCGTGTCGTTGTCTGTGGCGGGGTCGGCGAGCGCCTCGCCCGTGCGCGAGGACACCGTGACGGTTCAGGTGGTAGCGACCGGGCTCAACAGTCCCAAACATCTGACGTTCGGGCCCGGAGGCCTCTATGTCGCAGAGTCCGGCACGGGCGGCCCCGGCGGGTCGAACTGTGTCGCCGGTGTGGGGGTCACCGGGGCGCAGACCACGTTCTGCGAGGGACCGACGGGGTCGGTGGCCGTCCTGACGCCCTTCGGCCTGCACACGGTGCTCTCCGGTTTGCCGTCCGTGACCGAGGAGGACAATCAGGAGACGCTGGGGCCCGCCGACGTCACGTTCGCGGGGCATGGAGTCTTCGGCCGTCCGCGCTTGGCGGTGCTCTTCCAGGACCTCCTGGTGCAGAGCAACGGAACCTCGGGGACACCGGCGCCCGCTTCGACGACGTTCGGCAAGTTGCTTGACGCCGATCCGTTCGGGAACACGCTGGGGCCGACCCTTGCCAATCTGGCGGCGTTCGCGTCCGCCAACCCCCAGGATCCCGCGACGCTGGGCGGCCTGGGCGAGACGACCTGGGACTCGGATCCGTTCGAGATCACCCCGTATCGAGGAGGGGAGGCGATCGCCGATGCGGCGGCCAACTCCGTGCTCTGGCTGAGCCCGCGCGGCCAACTGTCGCTGATTGCCCGGCTGCCGACGGTCCCTGAGACGGTGCCGGCAGGTGTACTCGGGCCGACCGCGATGACGATCGACGCTCAGGCGGTGCCCACTTCGATCGCGGTCGGGCGCGACGGTGCGCTCTATGTCGGCACCTTGCGCGGCATTCCCTCGCTGCCCGGTACGGCGGACGTGTACCGGGTCGTGCCCGGGCATGCGCCGGTGGCCGCCGTAACCGGCCTCACCGCCGTCACGGACGTCGCATTCGACCATGAGGGCCGGCTGCTCGTGTTGGAGTACAACACGGGAGGACTCCTGGCGCCGGAGACCACCCCGGGGGCGCTGCTGCGCGTGCAGCTGCACGGACCGGGCGCGCCGGTAGTGACGACCCTGCCGGTGACCGGCCTCTTCTCGCCCACCGGAATCGCGGTAGACCCAGGACGCCGGGATGACATCTTTGTCACCAATCGCGGGACGTCCCCGGGAACCGCAACGCCCTCGGGTGAACTCCTGAGGATCACCGGATTGGACTGACTGCGCAAGGGCGGCGTCCCGAACGCCCACCCCCCATCGGGTAGAGGGAGGTTCTCGCCTCAGCGTTGTTGTAGGCCGGCGTAGTGACCGCCCTTGGAGACCGGTCCGAGGCCCTTCAACGCCAGCTGCCAGCTGTCGGCTCCGTCGCGAGATTCGTAGACCTCGCCGTCGGTCGTCCCGAGGTACAGGGATGACCCATCCGGACAGCTCGAGATGCTCATGGCCTCGATGTTTCCCCGGAGCGGGTCCGGTAGCCCCGAGTCCGCGATCTCCCAGGTCTGCCCTCCGTCCCGGCTGCGGGCCACGTGGGCGTCCGCGCTTCCGGTCCGGCGCCACGCGCCCGGACCGTAGGCACCGCCGGCGAAGTACATATGCGCGGGCTCCCGGGGGTCGACCACCATCGCGTCGGGGTAGCCGATCGTCCAGGAGCGGCCGTGGACACGCCGCCAGCTCTCGCCCCGGTCCTCGGAGACACAGAGCCCGTCGCCCCCGGTGATGAAGAGCCGGTCCCGGTTGGCCGGGTCGATCACGACCCGGTGCACGTCCTTGTAGACGGCGTCGTCGTCCTGGGCCACCCCCTCGAGCTCGGCGAAATGCTCGCCGTCGTCGGCGGTGTAGAACAGCCCGCCCTGCTCGACGCTCACATAGAACGCGTGGTCGTCCGTCGGGTCGAAGGTGATCGACTTGAGGTGTGCGGCATGCGGAGGAGCCGGGAACGTCCACTGCTCCCTGCCGGGAACCTGTGTGATGGCGGGCAGCTCCGACCAGCTGTGGCCGTCGTCGGCGCTCGTGAAGAGGGCGACGGGCTCGGTGCCCAGGTACAGGCGAACCTGCTCGCCGACGGCCCGCGACGCGATCGTGAACGGCATCCGGTCCCCGAGCCCGAGGCCGATCTCCTCCCAGGTGATGCCCCCGTCGTCGCTGGCAAAGATGCCTCCGGCGTAGGTACAGACATAGACCCGGGCACGAGCGGGCTCGTAGTGAACCGAGGCGATGTGATGGTCGTTCAGCCCGTGGGCGGCGACCTCCCATTCCTCGCCCTGGCGCTCAGCGGTCACCACCCCCTCGAGCGTCCCGACCACCAACCGGACCGGAAGCGATGTCCCTTCAACGGACGTCGTCCCGTTCGGTGAGAGACACGAGATCATGGCGTTCCCCCTTCAGCCTTGCTGGACCCTCGTTCAGGCTACTCCTCGGCGATCGAGGTCCACCGGGTCGGGGACCGCTGGCCTCGTCCGTCCCCCGCGTATCTCGATGGCCCGGCGCGCTAGCATCGCCCTTTGTAGGGCAATTGGGGTAGCTCGCAACAGCAGGGGGAATTCAGCATGCTGTATTCGAGTACGGATAGCCGCCCGTTTCGCGGAATAGGAAGTCGGCGACCACCGTCGCGGCGCCGGTCGGTGGTGGCCTCGATAGCGGCAATGGCGATGTCGACCATCCTGGCGAGCTTCGGCGCTGGTGCCATGGCGCCGTCCGCCAACGCCGCGCCGCCGGTGAGCGGCGGGACGATGACGATTCTGGAGAGCACGAACGGCATCGGCAACTGGCCGGCGGGGCTGGACCCGGGCACCAACAACTGCTGCCTCGTGGAGAACGAGCCGTTCAATGATGCCATCTTCGGCCAGTTGTTCACCCAGAGCCCCAAAGGGCACGAGGAGCCGGACCTCGCGACCGGGTTCAAGTTCTCCGACGGGAACAAGGTCGTCTCGATTTTCCTGCGCCACAACGTGAAGTTCACAGACGGGACCCCGTTCAACGCCGCGGCCGTCAAGTTCAACATTGACCGGGACCTGAAGCTGAACGGCGCGACCCTGATCTCGAGCTTCCCGGTGAAGGACACGACGACCAACGGCCCGTACACGGTCGTCCTGCACATGTTGTATCCCTTCAGCCCGATCATCAACTCCTTCGACTCGATCGCCGGACCGAACTGGATCATCTCGCCCACCGCACTTCAGAAGGAGGGCGAGGCGAAGATGAAGCTGTACCCCGTCGGCGCGGGTCCGTTCATGGTGCAAAGCGACGTCCAGAACTCGAAGCTGGTGCTCGTCAAGAACCCGAACTACTGGCAGAAGGGCCACCCCTATTTGCAGGGGGTGACCTTCGAGAGCGTCGGGACCGACCAGAGCGCGTACAGCGCGGTCGTGAGCGGCGAGGCCCAGGTGGTCCAGCAGGTCGCGACCTCCAGCACGGCCGTGGCGGCGCAGAAAAACCCGGCGGTGCGCGTCGTCACGTCCCACAATCCAGCGACCGGTTCCCTCCAGCTGAACACCAAGATCCCACCGTTCAACAACATCAAGGCCCGTGAGGCCGTCTACTACGCCCTGAACCAGGCCTTGTTGGACAAGGTCGCCGCCGCCGGGCAGGGAGCGGTGTCGCAGACCGGCGACGGCCCGACGAGCCTCTTCCCGATCCTCAAGGTCCCCGGCTACCGGACCTACAACCTTGCGAAGGCCAAGGCGCTCGTGAAGCAGCTCGGCGGGCTCAGCTTCACCATCACCGGGTTCGCGACGAACCCCGTGCTCAGCGAGGCGGAGCAGAGCGAGTTCGCCGCCGCGGGCATGACGACCAAGATCGACCCGGTCAACCTGGCACAACTGGTGGCCGCGTTCCGGAGCGGCAAGTGGCAGATCACCGGCGGTGGGGCCGGCGGGCTCGACCCGGCGATCGGCGTCGGTGGGATGACCTGGCGGGTGCAGTCGAACGCCCCGTTCACCGGCATCCACGACAAGACCCTGGACAACCTCATCGCCACGGGCGCCTCGACGACCGACCCGGAGCGGCGGCTCGCCATCTACAGGCAGCTGTTCAAGTACATGAGCGACCAGGCTCTGATGCCGTTCACCTACGCGGCTCCGCTGTGGAACATCTCCAACCCGAAGGCGATGGGCCCTGGCCTCAGCCTCGCCATGTACAACAACTACCTGATCCAGTGGCCCGACATCTGGATGGCCCATTAGCCAGGGAGCCGGCTACGACCGCCTCCGGGCGACGCGCCGCAACATCACCTCTTGGGTCTGCCGGCGACCGCACCAATGGCGGGTGCCAGCACCAGCCAGATCCCGATGGTCACGACCATCGACGTCACGTAGCCGAAGGGCTTGATGCCAACGTCGGTGTCCAGGATCCCGGCGAAAATCATCAGGATCCAGGCGCTTAAGAAGAACAACGGCCCAGCGGCCGTGAGCTGAAAGAAATGTCGCATGGCAGAACCCTCCTGGAGACCGAGCTTAGGAGTGGTTGCCGGAGGGGGCTGTCACCCGCCCGTGGCATAGGCGTCGTGGTAGTTCCACCACTGGTACGGCGCGGTCTGCGGGTAGCCCTCCGGCGAATCCTCCCACGTTTCCTGACGGCCGAGCGCGGTGATGTCGAGGTAATTCCAGGTGTTGCCCATCTGCTCGTCACCGCGATTGTCGATGAAGTACGTCCGGAAGATCCGGTCCCCGTCACGGATGAAGGCGTTGGTGCCATGCCATTCGTCGACGCCGAAGTCCGCGTCCCAGTCGTCGGTGATCGTGTACCAGGGGATGTGGTTCCAGCCGTGGCGCTCCTTGAGGCCGCGAATCTCGGCCTGGGGGGCGCGCGAGACGAAGGCGAGCGACGTGTCCCGCGCGTGCAGGTGTCCGGGGTGGGCCACCTGGTCGGCCCCGAAGGAACAGCCCACGCAGCCCCGCTCCGGATACGAGCCACCCTCGGCATAGGTCGTCACCTCGGGACCGTAGAAGGCGCGGTAGACGATCAGCTGACGGCGCCCCTCGAACAGGTCGGCGAAGCTGAGCCGCCCGTCCGGGCCCTCGAACGAGTACTCCTTGTCGACCGCCAACCAGGGCATTCGCCGGCGCTCGGCCGCCAGCTCGTCGCGGGCACGGGTCAACTCCTTCTCCTTGACGAGGAGCTGCTCCCGCGCGGCTTGCCAATCCTCCGGCGAGACGATCGGTGGCGTGTTCATGCGCTCGTCCTCCCTCGAGGTAGAGACGTCGGTCTGCTCACGGGTACTGACGCCGTGGCTGCGGCCAACTGATCGGTACGCCCCTTGCTACGCGCTGCTCGCTAAGGTCGCCAAGGGTTGGAGGGCGAAACGTGGCGACTCGACCCGGTGTCCGGGAAGGGGGCGGGATTCGGTGAAGCTGCCGGAGTACAAGAAGAGGCAACTGATTGCCTACGCATCTCCGGTGCTCGTCGAGGGGGAGCAGGTCGCGGACGTCACGATCGGCAGCGCCGCGGTGAAACGAAACGGCAGAACCACACGGCGCAAGGCGACGATCCTCGTGACCGATCGACGAGTGGTCGTCTACACGAGAAGGTTCGGCGGCTACGACATGCAGGAGTTCGCCTACTCGCGAATCGCCGGTGTGGATCACACCATGGGCGTCTGGAACGGACAGCTGACCCTTCGTGTCTCCGGCGGAGGCGCCGACCTCTCGATGATCGACCGGAGGGACGTCGCCCGCATCGCACAGGCCATCCGAGACCGCATGGCGTCCGCCAACCAGCCGAGCGCAAGCAAACCCGCCGCCGACCAGCCCGCAGGACAGGACGCTGCCTCAACATCGTCGGAGTCCCCGGAGCCATCGTCCGAGCCCCAACACGAGGCACCTCAAGCCGAAGAACCCCAAGCCGAAGAACCTCGAGCCGAAGCACAAGCCGCAACGGCAGCTTCGGAGCCACCTGACCCGACGATCGTGGACGATCCCGCCGCTCCGCGATGATTCCGCCGCTGCGGGATCGTCAACAGCGAGTCGGTCCACGCCCCGTGGAGGAGAGGAGACGTCGGTGACCCTTCCGAAGATCGCGACACGAGACGAGTGGTTGGCTGCCCGCAAGGCGCTGCTGGTGAAGGAGAAGGAGCTGACCCAGCAGCACGATGCGCTCAGCGTCGAGCGCCGCAACCTTCCGATGGTCGAGATCGACAAGGACTACCGGTTCGAGGGGCCGGACGGAACGCTGAGCCTGCGGGACATCTTCGAGGGGCGCCCCCAGCTGATCATCTACCACTTCATGTTCCACCCGGAGTGGGAGGAGGGGTGTCCGAGCTGCACCGCCGGCATCGACGAGGTGTCCGCGGGTTTCCTCGATCACCTGCACACCCGCGACACCACCTTCGCCCTCGTGTCCCGGGCGCCGCTCGACAAGCTCGAGCGTTGGAAGTCGACCAGGGGCTGGGATCTGCCCTGGTACTCGTCATCCGGCTCGGACTTCAACTACGACTTCGGCGTCACCATCGACGCGTCCCGCGGGTTCGACCGGTACAACTACCGCACCCTCGACGAGTACGCGGCGATGGGTCACGAGAGCATGAAGACTGCCGAGCAGCCCTACGACATGCCCGGGCGAAGCTGTTTCTTGCAGGTCGACGGCCGCGTCTTCTTCACCTACGCCCAGTTCGCGCGCGGCCTGGAATCCTCGGGGGGCTCCTACTACTTCCTCGATCTCACGGCCCTCGGCCGGCAGGAGGACTGGGAGGAGCCCAAGGGACGCAGCGACTCGGCACGGTCGGCAATTCCCGATTTCTCGACGTAATCGTCGCGCCCGTAGACCCTTCGCATTGCCGTGCGAGATCATGCGCACGCACGTGCTACGATCTAGGCATGAGGACGACGGTGGAGTTCGACGAGGATGCCGCCAGGGCGATCGAGGCCCTTCGCCGCGAGCGTGGCCTCGGCGTGTCCGAAGCGGTGAACGAGTTGATCCGCCGAGGCCTCCTCGCCCGGCCGGCCCGGCCACCATTCAGGCAGCGCACCGCGCCCCTCGGCGTGCGAGTCGACGTGTCCAGTGTCGCCGATGCCATCGAGGTACTGGACGGCGCGGCCAGCCGCTGATGCTCGTCGACGCCAACATCCTGCTCTATGCCGTCGACGAACGGTCCCGTGCGCATCCCACCGCCCGCCGCTGGCTCGAAGGCGCACTCAACGGCTCGCGTCGCGTCGGGCTGCCCTGGCAGTCGCTGCTCGCGTTCGTGCGCATCGTCACCCACCCGCGGGCGCTGCCCGTCCCGCTCTCCCCGGCCGACGCATGGTCCTTCGTCGATGATTGGCTCGACGCTCCCGCCGCATGGATACCGCAACCGGGCCGTGGCTACCGCGAGATCCTCGGCCGGTTGGTGTACGACCTCGACCTCCGGGGCAACCTGGTGAGCGACGCCGCGGTCGCCGCGCTCGCGCTCGAGCACGGGCTGGCGGTCGTCAGCGCCGATTCGGACTTCGCGCGCTTCGGGGAGCTCCGCTGGCTCGACCCGCTCAGACCCTGACACGAACAGGGCGTCTACGCCCGCGCTCAGCGTCGAGCGTCCGCCTAACCTCGATCGTCGTGGCTGACGACCTCGGCAGCGCCGGCATCGTGCTGGCGGGAGGCCGCTCCTCCCGCATGGGCAGGCCCAAGGCGGCGCTGGAATGGCACGGCTCGACGCTGCTCCACCGCACGGCGTCGGTGCTCGCCCGCGTCGTAGACGGGCCGGTGGCCGTGGTCGCCGCACCGGGACAGGAGCTTCCCGGACTGCCCGCCGGCGTGGAGGTGGTCGAGGATCCCGTCGAGGGCCTGGGCCCGATGCAGGGCATCGCCACCGGGCTGGCGGCCGTTGCCGACCGTGCTGCCGCCGCGTTCGTATGCTCCACCGACCTGCCGTTCCTGCACCCGGCCTTCGCCGCCGCCGTGCTCCGCGTGCTCCGTGCCAACGAAGACGCCGATGTGGTGATGCCGGTCGCGCGCGGGTTCCGCCAGCCGCTCGCGGCCGCCTACCGGACCGGCTTGGCGGAGTTCATCCAGCAGCGGGTGAAAGAAGGGGACTACCGGCCCGGCATGCTGTTCAAGCACGTCCGCGTCCTGCAGCTAGACGAGGCCACCCTCCTCGCCGACCCGCAGCTCGCACGAACGGACCCGGACCTCGACTCGGTCGTCAACGTGAACGAACCGGAGGACTACGCCGCCGCCCGCCGTCGCCCGCCGCCCGAGATCGTGGTGGAGCGTTTCGGGGCGCTCGCCTCCGGTGGACACCGGGGGCCGCGCCGGGTGCGGGCGGCGACGCTGGGGGCGGCGGCCGCCGAGGCGGAGGTGACCCTCGACCGGCATGTCCTGGCGGCCCTCAACGGAGACCAGATCACCCGCGACCCGGCGGTTCCGTTGGTCACCGGAGACGTCGTGTCGTTCCTGACCGCCGACGGGGGCGGTTGACGGG
>Ga0123355_10019971_pt1 | contig 10680 bp, 10 predicted proteins | sample TergutEmb28metaG_3_FD_89872 | JGI IMG/M metagenome (GOLD analysis project Ga0123355, IMG submission 89872) | Embiratermes neotenicus P1 segment gut microbial communities from Petit-Saut dam, French Guiana - Emb289 P1 | ecosystem: Host-associated > Arthropoda: Insects > Digestive system > Gut ...
AAAAAAAAAAAAAAAAAAAAAAAAAAAAAAAAAAAAAAAAAAACAGTTACTGGAATTACCATCATCCTTTCTAAACCTTATTGCCATTCACCTATTGGCCATATGTGTTTTGACAGTTTGTCATTAGTGACGCTTAATTGGAGCTGATTTACATGTGCTTTGCAATATAATACAGTGTAGGTTTTTGCTGCTTTTTTTGTTTAAGTTCAATTTTGAAAATTAGTTCTGTATTGGAAAATAGAACTTACTGTTGTGCTCATAATAATTACTAATTTGTGTCAAAATGGCTGAGATTTGTATCCTTGCTTTTATTTTAATGCTGTTTGTCATGACATATGTGGCGTTAGTTACAGAATTTAAAGTTATGTAGTACACTGATGAATAACACCCCATTTGGGTGACAGCTGTTCTGAAATTATTTGTGAGTAGCGTAATAATGCTGCAATGAAGTAAAGGACAATGTAAGCTAACTTAAGATAACAATGCTGCTTTTTCTGTTTTGCTCTCAGTGCACACTGAAGTCCATGACTTAACGGCAATAAGAATCGACTTACAGGGCAGCTCTTTGATTTTTTACTACATTTTTGCATTGTGACGTCTGTTAGTCTGTCTGACCCGTATTGCATCAGAATTAACCTTCACACTGGTGACAGCATTCAAAACGTGTTTCCACTTTTTCCTGGTACATAGATCTTTCATGTGTCCCCAGAGATTAAAATATAGGAGGCTGAGATTGGAGATTTGGGTGGTGAATGTTGTGGATTACCATGACTGATCCAGGACCAGGAGATTAGTGACACAAATTTTCATAGTATAGCTAAAATGGGGAGTTCCTTTGCATTTTTTAAAGTATTTTGTGACAATGCACTGATGCTCACTATAAGAATAAAACCAACAAGTGCATATGAAAATATGTGAATGTATTATGTTATAATCATTGTCAGAGGTATACAATGATTATAATCTAATAAATTCACATATTTTCATTTGCACTTGCTGGTTTTTTTTCTCTGCATTATTGTGTTAAAAAGTACAAATGCAATGCTTTTCGTATGTACAGCAGAATTGTTTTAAGGCTGCACCTGAGGGACTGGAGAGGTGCCAGATTATCAGACAGTACTCCATAGACCTAAGTTCTTACAGGTAACTTTTTGTTACTGCACCTGTGTTTGAGTAGAACAACTAATTAGAGGAGTATTCCATTTGGATATCTCTTTTAACTGCTGGTTAAGGCACATCAGGGTCCACATAAATGGTTTCTTGAGTCCTTTCAGTTTCTTCTGCTGATGCTGAAGGACCAGGAGACAGTGAATCAGCACTTCATAACTCAAGAAGTTGATGGAGTACAAGACAAGGGCTCAGGAAATACAACAATTGATGTAAAGACACCCATGGACACCTTTTTGAACATGTCCCTGAAGTCTTCCTGTTTCATTGATGAAGTTTTTTTTAAATGGTAAAAAGTATAGCAGATTATATGCAAATCATTAGTTTTGCTGCCACATTATGGCTGTTGGATCCTGCAAATTCTACAAATTTTAAAATAAACTCAGAAGACTTCCTCCACAAGCAGTTTTTAAACTATTCTTTTCTTCCTCATCCTCTTATAATACTTGTGACACCACTGTATGTACTCAACATTTTTTATGTCGAAGCTTCCAGACTCGGGGACTTTTGCTTAATTGCCCATGTGTCAGGATTTCTGGAGTATCTGCTACCTGGTTAAGGGAACACATTATTATTATCAGCATCGAATCTCACTTCTCAGCTTTGGCTGGGAAATATTCACCTATCCTGGGTTGTAGTAATCAACAGGATTAGGCTCGGTGGTCTTATTTGTACGTTAAAAAGTTTCTTACAATTGAACATGAGCCAAGAATTACAGATTTTTGCAATTGTATATATGTATTTGGATACAGGTTAAGTCTTGTTAGACTTCATGATAGTGACTTTGGAATTACTCCTGTAGATGATATAACTATCGGGATCACTTGTGTTGCCTTTTGCTTTCATATAGCACATATTTCATTCGCCAGTTCTTGGTACTTGTTTTGTTTGTCAGTTATTGTTTTGGCAAGATAATGTGTATTTGGGACAGCTATGTCTATCATAAAGGTGTCCTTTGTTTTCTTATTCATAAAAGTTATGTCAGGTCGATTAAAAGGCATTGTTTTGTCCGTAAGTATGCTGTGATTCCAGTACAGCTTGAAATTTTCATTCTCCAGTACATTGGCTGGTGTGTACTTATAATATGGACTTTTATCGTCAATCAGTTCGGCTGCTTCTGCCAGTTTCTTATGGATAATTTTGGCTAGTCCATCATGTCTCTTTACATACTCGGTAGGTGCTAGTTGCTCGCATGCTGCCGTAACGTGTTGAATTGTCTCTGATTCTTTTCCACATATTCTGCACAGCTCATTGGTGGCTGTTTCAAAATATATTTCTTGTAGTTTCTTGTTAGTATGACTTATTGCTGTTAAAAAGCCCTCTGTTTTGGTGAACAAATCCGTGTTTGTCAGTCATTTGTTCGACACTTCTATGTCTACATATTGTTGGCTGAGGACGTACGGATGGTGGCAATGCAAGGTTTTTGGGACCATTGCCTCTTGACTTTGTTATTATATTCTTCATCTGTGGGGAGTTCATTTGCATTTGCGCAGACTAAGTCCAGTGGTGTGCGCCTATCGTCTGCTTTTACTACTGCAGCAGGAAGAGATGACGTGACCTGTTTGTTTAAGAAGTATGTCTGAAGGAGCTTCACCTGTTTATCATGTAGTCAAGTTATATCAATCAATCCTCTGCCACCCATTTGCTGTGGTAGAGTAAGTCTTTCCTTTGCAGCATGGAGGTGGTGAAATCTATATCTCATGAGTAACAATCTCATTTTGGTCTGGAAGTTCTCTAAGTCTGTAGGTGTCAATTTCACTATTCCAAAGCAGAAGTTAGTACTAGGGTTGCATAAATGTTCATAGCTTTTACTGTGTTCTTTCCATTCAACTTTGTCTTTAATATGCTTTTTGTGTGATTTAAGCATTCTTCGCCTAGCTTCTGTTTCATTTGGGCATGCTTAATTTATTTAGCTTGCATTTGGCTCAAGTATCTAAACATGTGATCCTTGTTCATGGCTTCCATTGTGTCGTCATTCTCTGTCGTGAAGTTTCTCATTTCTAGTTTCCCTTTTGCAATACACAATGTTTTGCACTTTTCAATCCCAAATACTATTTTAATGTCTCTTGAAAAAGTTTGAGTGAGCCATAAAAGTTCTTGTAGTTGATTGAATGTAGCTGCATATAATTTAATATCTTCCATGTATTAAAGATGGTTCAATTGTTGCATTTCTTGGTTACCTGAATGTATACCACAACCACGGTTTGTTCTGTTGAGCAGATAAGAAAGGGGGTTTAGTGCAAGGCAAAACCATAAAGGGCTAAGACTGTCGCCTTGATATATTCCTCGTTCTATACAGATCGGGTCACTCATCCATTGATTTTTCACTTTGACTTGGAGGGTAGTTGTCCAATTCTTCATCAGCTGTTGTAATGAGTTAATTATGTGTGGGTCTATTTTGTATATTTGTAATACGTGTATAAGCCAGCCATGTGGCACTGAGTCAAAAGCCTTATGATAATAATAATTATTATTAACACGCCTATGCCTTATCTGAACTTGTCAAGGATACACACTCTTACTGCGTTCATCCGTTACTTCATATTCATGTCTGGTACTAAAGCAGATTTGCATACGAACTGTTGGATCCGTCATTCCAATACACTGCGTTACGTAATGTATCGGGATGAAAGAGACCACCTAATGACACTTGTCGCAAAAGTGCAGCTGTATATACTCAGACCAAGTGGCAGTGGGGTTTCAAATATTTTTAATTTTGCTGTACTTGTTAAACGATCAAACTATGCCAAGAGAACGATCCCACTTCTTTTTTGTGAATATTTCCATAACTGGCAAACGCGCTCCACACGGAGAATAGGTCAAGTACCAGAAATTCTACAGTCCATGAACATTACTAGTGCATTTCGTCCTTCGCAACGTCATATGCCGCGTCACATGCACTAGAACACAGACCAAACCTAACGCGCTTCGGAGCACACCACGGAATACCAACGATAAATCCACTCCCACTATCCCACCCAGAATGACGGCCATATTCGTGTGAGGTGGAGTAATAGAAAGCGGATGTACAGTGAATGTTTATCACTGGTTTCATTACCTGTTCTCGAATAGTTTTTACATTGTAAATAATTAACGACAAAAAATGTGAGAACCTGTCAGTGCAAGAAAGTTCCTTTATTTTAAATAAAGGCATTGAAGTACGAGTAAGTATTTAGAGGACGTCTACAGATGTGATGTACCAGTAATGGCCGAACGTTGGGGCAAGAAAAATATTTGTTGGAAAGGGGTCACAAGTAATTGAATTTAACACTTAAGTAACTTGAATAGAGTAATTTACAGTCATATATGTATATGTATGTATGGACATGGTCAGAAATAACATTTTAAACTACATGTCATTTCGATACAAAAGATAACCTTGGTACGCACATAAGAATAAAAATTTGGAGTTGATTGTTATAGAATGCAGCAGAACGTGGAGGTGAACTTATGTAATGCAGTTATGTCGTGAATTCCGCAGCGCAAGAGTTTTTTAAGGTCTGAAATGCGTGTACAAACGTCCAGGTTGGACCAGCAAATTTAGTGCATAGTGATGTATCCAACAGCAGACTTAATATACATTTCTCAGTATAATCACTTTTTATGCATAATTTTGTAAGTAACGTGTAATGATAAAATGCAGTTTTCTCTGACTGTCCTGCTGACAGTAGGCATGGCTACTGCCATGCACATGAGTCATCCAGCATCTGTGCTTCTAATTTACATGCTCCCATGGATACAAGATTTGTTTATTTTTAAAGGAATGGGAATTCAGTTTGGAAGATGAATATTCATTTAGAAGAGTTTAAATTATATTTCAGTGGCTGTGAACATGTGTAAAAAGCAAACAGTGTAGCAGTTTGTTTATGAATTTGCCACACAGTAGAATTTTACATATTTTTTGCGTTTCATTTCTTAGGTCTGAATTGGCCTAGATAGTGGGTGAGGTGGGATTAGCAATATGCCATTCCCATGCCCTCCACCTCCACCTGGACCACCAGCACCAATATTTGGGAATGGGGCAACCCATACTGCGCATGCAGCTGGAGACGGTAGAGGCCTTTTGTTGCAGTCTATTCGTCAAGGGACCGCATTGAAGAAAACTGTTACAAATGATCGTAGCACACCTATGATAGGTAAGTTAAAATTCTCTAATGATTTTCTTTACAATAGGACCAGAGGATATGCTGCTGGTATGTGAATGACATACCAAACATATTTTGTAGTTTTAGTGACAAGTGGAATCTTCAAGTTGTGACCAATTTAGAGTGTTAAGTTTTCTGCATATGTAATCTTACACCATACAGTTTACTGCAATGCAACATTTTTTGAGAGTAAATGAAGAGAAATTTAAGTACCTTTTATTATATCATGTTTTCAGTGTCATTGGTGGAAATATCCATGTCCCAGCTCACACATTTGGAGGGGAGAGTGTACTTATTCATGTGACAAACTGGATAGTTGGAGATGGGGATGACTAGGCATGCAGCAGTTTCACTGTTTGCCAATAAGACTCATGTCATAATTGTTTTTCTCCATTATTCATAGTAAATTTTATATTATGGGGTATAAACTGTGAAATGTTTCACTCCTTTGGTGTATTTAGTGTAGTCTTTTGAAGGAGTTGTTGAATTATCAATGTAGATTCAATTAGTGGATTGCAGTGTTAGGATATGAAGCATATCAGTGTATCTTATAACACATGGTAATTCCTAAACTACAGTGAGCTTAACATGTGTCATAAAAACAAAACACACATTGTGGGAATGTGAGCTATGAAGGCAAGAATGTAAATGTTCTACCTCATAGATGCTAGTTTGGCAGGGTCTCAGGCAAATTTGAGTGACTGGGGAGTTTGTGGTGGAACACATTGCTCACTTTTGGGTACTCTGATATATTTTACGTTGAGAAGGCTGAGACAGTAAAGACTGTTATTCATATGTGGTCTGAAGTGATATAAAATAGAATACTTTGTGCAAGAATCACCATTCTAAAGTTCAGATATTCAAGGGTTGATCCAAACACTTGCCGCTGATGTCACCAGGTAGTCACGTACAAGTGTTGAAACAGTTTGCTCCCACTGTTGTAAAGCTGTTGTAGATTAATGATTGGGACACTGAGATGCTTGGCAGGGAAAAAACTGTATAGAAGTTTGCCTAGAATGGCAAATAAATAGACTTGCACAAAGTTCCATCAGTAGGTTCCTTGTGCTGTGGGCCTGTTGGCCTGGAATAATCGAATATTGTTTATTGCACAGTACTTGAAAACTTGTGCATCATGCATTTGATATGATTTTTTGTAGCACCTTACCATACAATGAAGGAAAAGGAACACATTATAATATATTTAGTGTAGTGCACAGTAACTTGAACTCTGTCATTCTTATTCTACTAAACATAGGGTCCATTAAGGTTACAGGCTTCGGGATTTCATGCCTTGTATGTTGTTAGGTAGCAGTTAGCATTTCCGAGAGACTTGCTGTCCCCATCTGGGTAATTTTCCTGATAACCAATGCAAAAACATCAGTTATCACATTGAGTATGTTTATGACAGAATTTGTTGGTGAAAGTATTATTTCTTGATAGAACAAAAATATCCATCCTTTGAGTGCAGTACACAACAAACACAGTACTGGCTGGAATCATTTTCATGAGAAGATGTTGTTATTATAGTGTAAACAGAGTGTGCATTACATACCTGGGAAAGGATTATTGATTTTGAAGTTGATACAATCTCTCATTGCTTGAATATTGATGATGCATGAGCGGATTTATAGAAGTACATGATACTCTATCATGCTTTATTACTTCTTTTAGGGAAAGTAAGCAATGTTCCGTACAGTAATAATAACAACAACAGAAGTAGTAGTAGTCCAAGAAACAACAATAACAATCGTGCAGGTGCTTCAGACATGTCAAGAAATGGACTTGGTGGACTTTTTGCAGGAGGAGTGCCTAAACTTAAGCCCACTGGTCGTGGATACAGTAAGTATTTAAATATGTGTGTGATGACAAGATACAAGAAATTTGTTTAGAATTAACTTCAGTGTAACGGAACTTTAATTTACATGAAGCACTTATCATTCCCTGTTGTCTTTCCATAAAGAAAACATTATGAATTAGTGAAAATTCAGTAGCAAAGTTCACTTAGCCCACATTCACGATCTGTAATGAACTTTGTATTTCGGATGATTAATGAAACAGATTTTGAATATTAACCTCTAATGGATAAACAAGACAATTTTGTCCGATTAAATGCACATCCTTTTCATCCCAAAGGTAACATACTGTCTTGCAGTGGGCATTTAAATTCAGCAGTGCTCCAACTGCAGCAGAAACATTGATTTACAAGGCCATACTGTGAACATTAACATAACAAAAACTTTCAGCGCAGTGAAATGGTTGTCATTCTCTGTCCTGTTTCCATGTAAGCATTATTGTAAACTGCTGTATTGCAGATATTCAAATATCAAACTTCGTTGGGACACAGACTACCGAAAATGAAACTTCACATTTCTGCATTGTGGAAGATGAACTGTGTATTACTGATTGATTTGTGTTTTGTTTGATTGTGTTGCTGAATAACAAATAGGAACGCCTCTTTTTGAAGAGTTCTTACATCATGTTTTTAATGTGCAGGTACCAATACCGCTTCTCACACATTGCCTAGAAACTATGGACTAGATGCCAAAGCAAATTTGTCTTCGTCACAGGTACATTTCTTTTAATTTGTAATTTCTGTGTGGCTATGATGTAGTGTAGGACTCTCATTGCTAACATACTCATGCTATTGCTTTATCAAGACAGGCCTACATGTTACTGTGGTTTGAATTCTAATTCCACTTTCCTTCTTTTCAACCAATGTAGGCTTGTGGCATCATATATTCCATGTATATGTGTTATTCCACTCGTCCACTTTCAAATAACTGAACAAGTTTTTAAGATTCATTGTTATGAAATTTTCAAAATCATAGCATGGAGGACATGCTACATTAATTTTTTAATATCCTAATAGCAGTAATAGCTCTGTTGCAGTTGTGCAATTTCAAGAGAAATTGGTGGTGATACTATTGTCATGTAATTCATCATCCTGTAATTTTGTGTTGAGATAACTTATCTTAGAATGTCAAACTATTTGGTGATAGTAAATAATATTGTAGTCAGGATATGGCTTAGCTTCATATCTTGAATAAAAATGTATAAGGTAAATGCAAAATTGCATATATGGGTTGAGGGTGTTTGAGTAGTTGGTGCTGATGAAGATATGTGGACCTCCAAGCAACAGCAGGTTAAAGGAAATTGCATGATGAGAAACTTTTGTATCTCTACTTCCCACCAAATAGTATATGGATGGTGAAGTATAAGCAAGATGAGATGGGCAGGGTTTGTAGCAAGCATGGGAGGTGAGAGAAATGCATGCAGGATTTTAAAGCAATAAAACCAACTACCACATCCATCAAACACCATATGTATAAACATAGGTATAACACAGCTGCATGTGTCAGCTTCTCAAAAAGCTATCATAAGGTTGTGTATGAGAAGTGAAAAGATAAAACTTCACAGCTGCAATAATCTCTCAGTGTCCAGTTCTCAGTCTTGTTACATGCATTTATAATACTAATTGGACAAGTAAAATGTTGAAATATAAAAGCAAAAAAGTACAAGATATATATATATATATATATATATATATATGTGTGTGTGTGTGTGTATGTATAGAATATGGCTTTTTGAAAAGCTGAAACATGTAGCTGGGTTATACCTCAAATGAATATATGTTTTGTTAGACAGTCATTGTATTTGGTTTTATTGGTTTGGTGCTTATAACACAAGGGGATGAATCACCACCACATACAGGATTTTGGTTGTAAGACAAAACCAATGAGACTGTGTGGAAGACCTAGGTGTGCTGGACAGATAATGTGTAAATAGATCTTAAAAGAAATAGCATGGTAGGGTTGGGACTGGATACTTCTGGTTAATGAGAGACAAATGGTAGCCACTAACAAACACAGAAATTAACCTTTGGGTTCCATAAAATGTAGGGAATTTCTTGACTGAGGTCTTATTAACATCACTAGAAGGAGTCTGCTTCATAGAATTGAGTGATTTTTTGAACATGTGCTATTTGTGAAGGGATGAATCTTGAACAGTTAAAGTCCCATGTATTGCGAAGTCCAGAGATGGAAGCCATACCTGACACAAAGTGACAGACTTGCTTATTTGAAAGTCATTTAAAGTTTATGCTAATTGTGTATGATGCTGAATGAAAGATAATTAATTCCATTAGCAGGGATTAATTCACATTTCTGAATAAGTTTTTTCTGCCCTTCTGATATGTACACTAGTTCAAAATACACATTTTGCCCTTGTTGCCGTTGCAGAAGTAATATGAAAGAATATTACAATTGTCCGAAAGTTCACTGGTGTATTGGTTACCATGTAAGCACTGCACAACAGAAATGAACAGGTTAAGAACAGAATCGTTTAACAGTAAAACTCAGGTGTATAAATTCTTAGTGGCTCCTTCAGTTTAGATAGGTTATGATTTTTTAAGTGCAATCCATCCCATTATGCCGTGACATATTAATATTTGTATATATATTACCATCAGATACAACAAACTTCTAATAATATTATCAATAAATACTACATGCATAGTTACATGTGTTTTAAATCATGTGGTGTAGTGCCTAATAATGGTCCTTAAGGACTGAAACGTAATAGCATTTCTAATGATATAATTAAAAGCTTGTTGTATTTGATGGTACTGTATATTTGCCAATATTAAGATGGTGATTTGCTTCAGTACTGATGGAACTGAACCTCTAGGTTGGGCCACCACCTTTGATTAGATAAGGTGGAAATCTTCTGACAACATAAGAGAGATAAATGTCTTGTGAGCTAAAGATTGATAAAATAAATACATCTACTACCAAAGTGAATGTGTTGTGTGAAGGCACAACACATTCAGTTCGTGCCTATCTTATTATTCTGTAAGCATGGTACATCCTGGTGCCAAAAGTCTGTTGAGAAAATCCAGATTTTTTTAAAAATCAGACAAAAATATCAGTCACTTTACATAAAGATGTATGTTTTTAACAGAAATATAAGACTGACATGAAGTCAGTCTCTTTGGTTATAGTGGTATTAGATTGTTAGGATAACCAAGGATGTATGAAATACTTTGTGTTGTAACAGTAATACAAAAGAAAACTAACTTTCGATTATCCATTACAATGCTCTTAGTACTTATTATATTGTTGGTAGTGACTGGTATTTGAACACTAGAAAAGCTAACGTTGTGTATCCATGGCAGTGCGTGTGACTTACATTGCCCAGCAACATACAAAGAACATGTTGCATTTCTGTGGCAGTGCTTTTAATGCTCCTATCACTCTTTTTTTTTTTTTTTTTTTTTTTTTTTTTTTTTTGCGCAAAAGTTACTCGAGCAAAATTGTTCACATAGTTACAGGTATGTATGTATGTTTGTATTTTATTTTTTTTCACATAT
>Ga0123355_10019972_pt1 | contig 10680 bp, 7 predicted proteins | sample TergutEmb28metaG_3_FD_89872 | JGI IMG/M metagenome (GOLD analysis project Ga0123355, IMG submission 89872) | Embiratermes neotenicus P1 segment gut microbial communities from Petit-Saut dam, French Guiana - Emb289 P1 | ecosystem: Host-associated > Arthropoda: Insects > Digestive system > Gut ...
ACCTCGTTTGCAAATACGAATTGAATTGTGAATATTGTAATATAACTTTAGCAAGGAACAAAGCTCCCTGATGATGATCTGACAAGATCGAAATATGTCGGAGCGTTTTAAAATGTTTTAAAAGTGTTTTATATGAAATTATATGTGCATTCGTTGGTTGATAAATTGAAGTGATTCTACGAAAATGCACGGTGCTAAAATAAGATTCAATTACTTTACTTTATGTTTCTTTGCACCGCGCATTGCGATACAATTATGTAATGTTAACCAACAAAGCGAACTTTTCAAAGTAATGTTTTAATTCAACTCTTCTTGCCTTCTACATGTTTCGAAAAACGTTGTTCATCATTAGGAAGACCTTATTGTATTGTATGCATTTTTATATGTTATGTTTTCCACGCATTTATACAAGCAGTCTAGAAGTTTGGAGGATGTGCTAGATCAAGCACATCCTCCAACATGCTAGACTGCTTGCATAAATGCTTGGAAAACATACCATATAAGGCTGCATGTACAATATAGTATTCCTGATAATGAACATAAGTTGTTCGAAACACGTAGAAGACAAGTAGAGTTGAACCAAAACATTAATTTGAAAAGTGCATTTTGTTGGTAAACATTACATAATCACTTTCTATAATTTGAGCCAACAAATTCACATAATTGTATTAGGGTTACAATAATGTAACAAACACCACAAACTGCCACACATTTCGGGCCTTATTGCCTCATCATGAGTACAATAAATTGTACAAAACGATTCTCCCACAAACAAGAGTCCTATACATTAAGCACTCGTTTTATATAATTTATTGTATTCCCTGACAGTGGGCCAATAAAGCCAGAAATATACAGCAGTTAGTGGTGTTTTTATATTATCGTATTTCTAATACAATTTTGTGTGTTTGTTGGACGAAATTATAATAACGTTCAGTAGACGCGACTTCAGGCTTCCGCCGCGAATTAGCTGAGAACTGTGCTCTTCTGGGTTGTGACGCTGCGAGGAGTGGTTATTTCTTACCGAAGTTTCGGGACAACCTATCGGTTCCTTTCGGATTCTGGAACCCAGAGGATGGGACCGATAAGTCGTCCCGAAACGTCGGTTATAAATTACCACTATTCGCTGCGTAATGTCTCGGAAGAGGGCAGTTCTTGGCCTGTAATAAAGTTATTTAATGGTAATGTGCTACTTTATTTTATCCAGAATACGACAGTCACTTTATGGAAGAATGATAATGTGTGTGTCTGGTGTGTGTCTGATGTGTGTGTGTTTGGTGTGTGTGTGCGTGTGTGTGTGTGTCTGGTGTGTGTGTGTGTGCCTGGTGTGTGTGTGTCTGGTGCGCGTGTGCGTGTGTGTGTGTGTCTGGTGTGTGTGCGCGTGTGTGTGCGCGTGTGTGTCTGGTGTGTGTGCCTGGTGTGTGTGTCTGGTGTGCGTGTGTGTGTGTCTGGTGTGCGTGTGCGTGTCTGATGTGTGTGTGTGCGTGTGTGTGTGTGTTTGGGCGCGCGCGCGCGTGTTTGTTCGTGCGCGCGTGCAAGTGTGTGTGTCTGGTGTGTGTGTGTCTGGTGTGTGTGTGCGTGTGTGTGTATGTGTCTGGTGTGTGTGTGTGTGTCTGGTATGCGTGTGCGTGTGCGTATGCGTGTGCGCGTGTGTGTCTGGTGTGTGTGTGTGCGTGTTTGCGTGTGTGTGTCTGGTGTGTGTGTGCGTGTGTGTGTCTGGTGTGTGTGTCTGGTGTGTGTGTCTGGTGTGCGTGTGCGTGTGTGTGCGCGCGTGTGTGTGTGCGTGCGTGTGTGTGTGTGTGTGTTTGGGCGCGCGCGCGTGTTTGTTCGTGCGCGCAAGTGTGTGTGTTTCTGGTGTGTGTGTGTGTGTGTGTTCGCGCGTGGGTGTGTGTCTGGTTGTGTGTGTGTGCGTGTCTGGTGTGTGTGTGTGTGTGCGTGTGTGTGTTCGTGCGCGCGCGCGTGCAATTGTGTTTGTCTAGTGTGTGTGTGTGTGTGTGTGTGTGTGTCTGACTCCTCTGCTTTCACGTTTCGCACCAGTTAACCATTATTCACACTGGGGGCTTCACCCACTTATTTCTTAGTCCCATCAAAATATTACTAGCGTGGGGGACGGAATCATTTTTTATACTGAAGATTTATTGACACCATTAAACACTTTGTCCTAAACATTCTGTGCCATAATTGATCTTTTAAACCATATTCTTTGAAGCAAATTTTGTTCAGCGTATAATAATGAAAAATATTTTACGTGAAATCCACAAACTGCCTTATCTTTTGTCACGGTGAGGATAAGTAATAAAAAAGTGAAGAAGGACATGGGGAATTATACTTCGGTTAATTATAGAGAGTTTCAATTTGAATTTAGAGGCTGGACTGCACCTCCTTCAGTGCCAGTATTTAAACCATCATGTTACAGAAGCAAATAATACTAGGACAGTAATTTCGATATGGCTACTTGCTGGCCTATAGAATGATATGTATAATTGGACACGAAAAGAGCAAAATGTAATAGTATAGACTTATTTCCCTTGACATTATTGAGCCTGTAGGTGACATGCACTATGATCACAGTCCTGACGATAGCATCGCGTTAAAAACCCATTAGCGAAGTGGGAATTTTAATGTTGCTTGTAACAGCGGTGTATCCGCACTTTAATGTCGTGGGTTGGTCACTTGTTCCAGTGCAGACTTTGTCTGTGAATGATGCTAGAACTACTAAACACAATCTTCTTTTGTTATCTGAATGATGACATGTTGTCTGATTAGAGGCTGACACAATAAGGGGACGTAACGATGTACAGTGCGACAAGCATAATAGAATAACACGAGATGGTGTCTTTGTGTTGGTAAACTTGCAGCCTCCTTTCTCACTTAATTCTTTCGGCCGTCATTTCTGTCCTTCTTTACGTTCCCTTTCTTCATTAGCCGTTTTTGAGCTTGTATTTCTTCTTTCTCTCTCTGTATTTCTTCTCAGTGCCTTCTTCCGCCATACCTTCCAATCATCTTTGTCCCTCTCCTTTTTTACTTTTTCTTTCCTGTCTCTTTCCTTCCTCTTTAAATTCTGTTTATCTCACTTCCTACCTGCTCCCTTCTTTCCCCCCGTCTTCACTTTGCATTATTGCGCAATTTTAACTCCACATATTGGTTTTTAAATTTTTCCATTTCTTCTTATTCACTTAGTAGCCTAAAGCCCCGCCCCCCCCCCCCTCCCCCACCCTTCAAATTTCAACGGGTAATTGTTAAGAATATCACTGTTGTATTTTGAGCCTAACTTTCAATTACAAAACAATACGTAGTCTTATACGACATTTTGCTACCTATAAAAGGAAACTTTGTCCAAACATCTCTACCTCATATTTTGGGAAGACGGTTACATACATAAAAATATTATAATCTTTAACGATTAACAACATTGAATAAGCAGTGCTGCTGTCTGGAATCACAAAATATTTCGAGGCTTGTGTGTGCACTGTAGTGTCCACTGAAGGACAAATATCGTTACTGTTTGTTAATACTATTCTCTGCTGTCTTTCATAATTATTCACTGGCTTACACAACAAGAGAAAAGCAATCGTCACACCTCTATATAAGAACTTTTCTCTTTTTCCCATTTCTCACTTTAATAACTCAGTATTTCACAGAATATCTTAGGATCTGAAGTGTTCACTTCCGGAATACATCTGATATTTAATAGCAAGAAGAACTCTTAATCATAACCTAACTCTATATTCCATTACTTTTTTATCAAAAGAGTGAAAAAGTGAGAAATGAAAAAATCTGAAATAAAAAAATCGTGGGTTTGAAATTTGTTTATTTTTGAGCTACAAATACAACTCTTTTTTCTGCAAATTTAGGGATTATTTATATAATTAATTTATCACGAGAAGTGAATTTGACTTTTCGCAAATGAGAAAGGAATATAGAGCCACTGAATAAGAATACACGTATATTCAGCCTTCACATTCACACCAGCAACAAAAGTAAAAAATAAATACTTTAAGAAAATCATGATACTCCACCTTGCTAACAATTGGCGTACTCTTTCTGAAACCAAAATTCTTAGGCAAGAGTTCGCTTGTCGACTTTGGAGGCAATTGCTCTCGTCGAGGAGAAAGTTTTATTTTCAATCGGCAAGCCTATAATGCAGGGACGTGGGATTAGAAGTTAACAGTTACAGACGCAACAGCATTAAATACTTGTACTGTTACAGTTCACTATGTTATCTGTAGCATAAGAAATACCAGTCCTAAAATGTGGGGATTAGTAAATTAATTACAATAAACATACCAAACTTTACATTCAAACATGGCCCATAAAACGGCAAGCTGGGGTTGAATTTATATTTTACAAAGGAAAGGGAACGCTAGTTGTAACTTTACTTGAACCAACCACATCAAAAGGACAAACAACACCAAGGGCACGTTTTATTGCCACTTTGTGTAGCACATGATACTAGGTCTTACACCTGCAGATGTTTGCTTTTGCATAGAATAGACAAATTTTACTTTGTACTCCAATCTTAAATACTTTCAAAATGTAGGATATATTTTTAGGTGTGAGCGGTAACGTTGTGCATTATGTGGCCTAACACATCACGTACTTCGTACTGTAATAATGACAGCGATATATACAGAAAATGCTTTTGAGTAAAGTCTGTATTTTTAAAATATTATTGCTCTTTATGGTATTTAGAGCTGAAAATAATATGTGGATAGATCCTGAAGTTTTATCCTGCTGAGTGATATTTCAGTACATTATTTAATACACGGGGTCTGATTTTCTTAGTGGCACAACCGCCTCGAAAAAATTCCAATAAGAAGATTTAAGTCATCAGCTGGAACATTCACAGATTCTATTACTCGTGGTAATTACGTCCAGAAGAACTTTGGAAACTTCTCAGTCTCTTAAGCAATCAAGCGCTTGACATTTCCCGAAAGGACAAAGAGGGAGCAGCCTGAAACTGACCACAATCGATAGAAGTTACTAATACATGCATCCTTATAACCGATTCTTGAATATTTTCCTAAGTCACCACCCTGAAGTGGGAGGAGACTCTATCCTATCGCAAATAGTTATGAGAGTTTGTCTTCGATATGTAAGAAAATTATCCGAAAATTTCAGTTATATCTTACAAATATTAGCCTTAACCTTACTACTATTGCTACTACTACTACTACTTCAAGGAGGACAAACATAAGCAATTCTGTTGCTAAACTACGATCAACAGGAAGAACTTTGAGCTAAACTCCATCATTCTTCATTTGAAGGATAGATTGTAAGGATCATCAATCTTCTTTTCACTTCACAGTCACTTCGTTTACAGAAGCTTCAAACTCAGCTTCGTCATATAATCGAATAATTCATGGAGAAACAAGACCTTCTGACATCGAACGCTTTTAATTAAGGCTCTTTCTCTAGCTCGAAACAAAATTTCGTTTCCCCACAAAATGTCTGGTTTATTTACGAGTAATATGACTTTGCTTTTCCATTTTTCGTCCTTTCTTTCTCTCGCGTTTCAATATCGGATACATTTTACACCTCTATTCTTTAAGGAGGATAAGTCGGGATAGCTTATGCGGTATTGTGACTCGCTACGGGATCGAATCCCGGTGGTGGCGAGTATTTCGCAACCGTCCGTACCAGACAATCAGCCTCCTCTACAATGGCGGCAGGATCGTGACATTAACCACCTACTCCCATCCAACCAGAAGTAAATAAAGAGTAGAGCTACATTTATTCCCTCTGTTCCTTCGTGGAAATTTATAAGTCTTACTAAATTAAAATAATTTGTAATGTGCACTATCCTCCTTCATATATAAACGCATATTCACACACACACACACACACACACACACACATATGCACTTAACATACATTTAAATAAGAAGCCCATAAGAAATTCTGTATAAATATAGAAAAGTCATTCCTACATTTTTAAATAGAATGTGATCAATCTGATATCAGTAAGGTTTGTGCATATTCATCGTTAGTTTCCAAACTCCTGTGGTCATGAATAGGTATTTCACACTTCCTTGGCGAAGTATTAATCCATCCAGTTTAAAGATACTCTACGTTGGAGGTCATAATGTTATAATTCTGGCGTCACACAACAGATTCTGAATCCATAATAGATGAATGGAATTATACAATGATAACCACGACATCTGATGTGATTTTGTATGGTTTACATTTGAAGACGGGATCGTAAATATCGACAGTAAAATTATATTTGTAACGATCACTTATATATAGAGCAGTTATTGATAAAATTGACGTGGACAATAAAAAGTAAATCAAATTTAATTATGTTGCTTCTTAATTAGGACAAAAATTATTAAGAAATATTGACAGAAAATCTGACCTGAAATTTCTATTTGATTTCTCTTGAAGCAGGGTTTTCGGAAGTTCAAAGGTGCATTATGGCATTATTATTTCAAACAATGTAGTAAAATAAATAGAGTTCTTGTAATGTGCTTCACTTTAAAGAAAACCTCAATGCGTTATTTCTAAGAGATGTATGTTTATCATATTATTATTAGTACCTGAATCTCATTCATAAAGTTTTGAAATTTCACCATTTTTTTAAAAGTGACGTCGCTTAATTTTACCCAGTTGGGCTGGTGTTGTTGTCATTTTCGACAAAGTGTTCTAATTATTGGAGGTTACACAGATTTAAACAGTATATATTTTCATTTTTTAAATCAAAACGACCCGGTTTTAGCAAGCACATTTATTGAAATATGTACTAGTGACTTAAAAAGAAGTAAATAAAAATAAACAGAGATAAATAAGATTGCAAACATGTAGACTGACAAAACAGATTTTGCTTCATATTACATACGTGCACTTCTTCGTCAACGACATTTCGTACACAGGCAAAGTGTACTGCAGAATTTTATATTTTGCTGACCGTGCATCCTGGCATGACTCTGGGTAAATGACAAACTTGATGCACAATTACGTTATATAAGAGTTTACTATTGTAATCCTCTACATGTTTCGAGCAACCCTGTGATCATCATCAGGAGGACAAATTGTATTAATACAGCATCTAGTATAGTATTCTGAAATAAGTAAATGGTGTAAGTTACTAAAACAAATAAGTGTTAGTAACTTAGACCACTTACTTATTTCAGAATACTATACTAGATGTTGTATTAATACAATTTGTCCTACTGATGATGATCACAGGGTTGCTCGAAACATGTAGAGGAATAAAATAATAAACTATTATGTAACGTAACTGTGCATCAAGTTGGTCATTTACCCAGAGTTGTAATGTAGAAGGTTTCTTTATTGGCAGCATGTTTAAAACATCATCTGTGTGCAGGACGTTGTTGAAGTCAACTATTATTCTCTATGTTCTTCACTAATGTTAGAAATGTATGCACTCCTTTTTGTGCGTGGGTAGAGAGCCAACGGGACGGGAGTTGTTGTGAAATGTTATCTTTAAAGCCGAGAGAACAGCTAAGGCAACTTGCATTGGAGTTGGAATACATGCGCAGAGAAGAAGTAAAATTTAAGCATACAACAAGTTTCGACCTCAGCAGTTATACGCGTCTTTAATATGGTCAGATATTCAACTCTGACTGCACTTAAGGGGTTCATAATTTGCGGCTGATGTTTTCCTCTTACTCTGCACTTCGATTTTGAGAAAAATAGGGAAAAACTATTCAAGAGTCATTCAAAAAAATCGAACGCAGCGGCAAATTATATCGCATTAGGACTCTACCTTATTTGAAATTCAACTGAAGCAGTCATTGTTGGACGCCTTTCCTTCCCCCAAAAGAGCACAATGACGGGATTTGTAACCACTAGCATGTAAAGGCAAAATATCTAAAATTCAAGTTTCTATTTCAACCAACAATGCACAACATATATTTTTCATTTTAACAATATTTATAAGACTATAATATATATTGTGATTGTTGGTTGAAATAAAAACTATATGCAAGATGCAAGTTACATACACTGAAATAAACAATAAAAATACAAGAATTTAATAATCTGTTTTTCTTGCTTAACGTATCAGCTTATTCTTAGATGTGTGGATAACGACGCTAAGTGACACTGATTGCCCAAAACAATGTATAGCCTGGAAGCCGTCGAGGGTTACGTAAGCTTTAGTCGGTACTGCAGCCTTTCCCTTCCAGAAAAAATGTGTCTCTCTATATCAGAATTGATTATTCAATCACGCTGTCTTTGCCACTTATGAAACATGCATTTTCAGCGAGATTGTAGTTCCTTGTTATTATCCTACAAGCACTCTAAGGTTTCAGAGTGGATAAATGGAAGGCTTAGCTTTAGATATCGTAGTGTCTCTACACGTGGGTTTTCCATATTTCCCATTGGAAATTTCAACAGCCTTTATACTAACAACACAACAATATAGGCCGCTTCCATTAACATCAATTCATCATTCAGCACCACTGTAATCTAACAGACTATAATTTCAACTATGGCTTCTGAAATTCTTAGGGCGACAACACTCAATCCGCAAATTATTCCATTCTAGCTTTGTTCCAAACCTGTACCCACTAGGATCATTAACAGCCTTATCAATATATAAGCATACAATTTGAGTGTACTCTGAGTCGAATTAACGTTACTAACATTACTACAGTTTGTGTGTTCGCTGTTAAGGTATCGTAGTCAAGCAGTTCAAACGGCACGTACAAAGATGTTTGTGATGTTGAAAAATCTGGCTGACTTACAGCGCTCTTTGTCCTTTATTTTGAAACGTCTGACTGAAGAATCAGGAAGTGTATATCAGTTTCAATCATTTAAAACAAACTCAAGTTGATTATAATGTTGTGCTTATTAACCCTTTGGCGCCGGAATTATTTTTTTAAATTTTAGTACACCCTGTATATAAAATGTGAATAAAACAGGAACCAAATATGTTAGAATTATGAAACCAACTGCATTTTGAGGAGGAAAAAACGGAGAGTTTATACCATGTTTAAAATATTCAGTACTTATATTTGTTTAATAAATATATAAAATGTAACGTTTAGAGGTTAGCGGTGCGGTACGACCACTAGAGTGGTCGTTAGGCTTCAAAGGGTTAAATAAATACAGGCTGAAAACAAAAGATCTGTAATATTAAAAGGGCCAGCTTCTAGGAACTAATACCTTTATTTACAGGAGAAAAATACAAAGTAAATTCATATATAGTTGTTTATTTTACTATATGAATAAAACAAATTTGTAGTTCTGTATATTGACTCTTCTTCAACTCTACTACACCTTTCGGCTCTATATTTAAGTCACAATCAGGTACGAAAACTGATTCGCAAAACGAGTAAAAGGGGAGAGGCCTCTACTTACAAACGCTGGAGAAAAAGTTATTGTATAATTTGTGATTATTCCGAAAACAGAATAACAGGCAACATTAAAATTATTGGATGTGTTTTGTATTCCTGTAAAGTGCAGAAACTTACTCCATCTATTAATTTTAAAGTCGCAAACTATTTCGTCTTAGCAGTAATAATCATAAAATTTACAATAACTTTATACACACTCTTTGTAAGGAGAAGCCTCTCCTCTTTTACTCTTTCCAATGCACGTACCTGATTATGTCTGAAACAGACAGCCGTAACTTGCAGAAGAATTGAATAAAAATCAATATAAATATATATAATTACGTTTTTCGGAAAATAGACAGTTCTTTGATTAAAAAACAATGGAATATGTTGCCTAAGTTCATGAATATTTCTTATCTCTATGATGAAACTGAAGAGGAAAATACCTGAATGAATTACATCACAACGCGAAACGCAATCTGTCTCATTACGTTCCATTTCACTGAGTCATCATCGCAACTATGAATTTTGGTTTGCAGGAAATGATGACATCATCATGCACATCGTGTATCTTCATAATGTTAGGAGCTGAATACCAGTAATACAAACTTAACCTAAACAATAACAAGGTCACCAAGTCATCACCTACGACATTATCTAACCTGTCACCTCATGTTCTGTATAGTACTTTATAACGATTTTTGTAAGTCGTCAAAGTTTTCAGTTGCCAAAAGAGATACGAAGTTCCCTACCAAGATACCCTGACGTTAACTTTCTAGGAAACACTAGAGTTTGACCAACTAATATAAGCGCACGGTTTTGTGACGTCAGGTCTTCCTGTAGCAGCAAAATTGTGGCACAACCATAATGGTGATATGCAGAACACGGAATTCCGTTTGGTTCATACACGGAGTTCCCTAGACGGAAATTTCGTGCAGCGAGCAACTGTGCTACCAGCTGGCCGGACTTGACGTCGGAAGCCCAAGACATTTTCGTCTCAACGTGCATTCGAAAAAAAAAAAAAGTCCTTTTGGCAGTACTTCATGTACAGCTACGAGCTAGCGTAAAGGGATAAAACCATGTTATGTATATAAGGTCTGTCCATAACACTGGTCAAATTTGTGGGTCTTGCTGCTAGTTGGGATCATGCTATAATTAGCAATTGCTAAACCTACTAATTTTCAAGTGCCTTATGGACAGTCGCATTAAGTTCCTAGAGAAAAAAGCTATATATTTTCCTTGTATGCCTTATTTCCTTCTGTAGTTGGTGTAGAGTTGTTGTTGTTGTTGTTGTTGTTGTTGTTGTTGTTGGTGGTGGTGGTGGGGGTGGTGGAGGTGGTGGTGGCGGTGGTGGTGGTGGTGGCGGCGGTGGCGGCGG
>Ga0123355_10019973_pt1 | contig 10680 bp, 8 predicted proteins | sample TergutEmb28metaG_3_FD_89872 | JGI IMG/M metagenome (GOLD analysis project Ga0123355, IMG submission 89872) | Embiratermes neotenicus P1 segment gut microbial communities from Petit-Saut dam, French Guiana - Emb289 P1 | ecosystem: Host-associated > Arthropoda: Insects > Digestive system > Gut ...
TCGTAGCTGTTAATCTCTTTAAGATATCCCTCACGCCCCGATCAGTCAGCGCTGTTCCGCGATAATTTAAAAAGACAACATCAGTTTCAATCTTCGATTTACTGGCAAGTTCAGGACGGGCTGTTTTAAAGTAATCCTCTATAGCACTAAGCGCAAACTCGCCAATAGGTACATAACGCATCTTTCCACCTTTACCAGCTACGAGCAACATACCTTCATCAACATCAAAATGAGATAATTTTAATCCACAACATTCAGCAACGCGGATTCCCGTTGCATATAACAATTCCAACAGTGCGTAATTACGAATTCCAAGCGCATCAGATGTATCGATCCCATCAAATAAAGCATTCATCTCTTGTTCATAAAGAAATTTAGGTAAAGTGCTAATTGGTTTTCCAGTTTTAACCAATGTCACAGGATTTGTTTTACAGGTTCCAACGCTAGCCTGAAACTTATAAAACATTTTAATTGCTGACATGGTGCGTCCGACTGTGGTGCGAGCGAGTTTTTTGCTTGCGCATTCCTGAAGAAACAACCGGACTTCTTTGTACGTAGCGTCGGCAAAAGAAATGTTTTTACTTTCTAGGAATCGCATCCAGTTTTTGATATCTTTTTCATAGCTGACGATGGTATGATCTGCGTAGCGTTTTTCGTATGTGAGGTAGTTGAGGTAATCTTTGATAGCTTCCATTAGATTTTATCCTTATATGTATTAATGACATCGATTGCACGACCTGAGTACTTTTCTTTTTTCTCTTTTTTCTTAAAACGACCTGCTAAGTCTTCGAAAATGCCGAAGTTAACATTCATCGGTTGAAAGTTTTTGGGATTAGCGCTGGTAATATAGTGTGCCAGTGCCCCGATTGCAGTTTGGGGTGAGAATTCGATCAATGGCTCATTAGCAAGATATTTCGCCATATTGATTCCGGCAACCAGCCCTGATGATGCTGATTCAACATAGCCTTCTACGCCTGTAATTTGGCCTGCTAAAAAGAGGTCAGCACGGTTTTTCGTTTGATAAGTTGGCAACATGAGCGTTGGTGAATTAACGAACGAATTTTTATGCATAACACCATAGCGAACAATTTTGGCATTTTCGAGTCCAGGAATCATCCTAATAATGCGCTTTTGCGCGGGCCACGTTAAACTTGTTTGAAATCCAACGATATTGTATAAAGATGCTGCTGCATTATCTTGGCGAAGTTGGACTACTGCATAGGGTGTTTTTCCGGTTTTTGGATCTTCTAAACCAACTGGCTTCATTGGCCCGAACAACACCGTCTGAATGCCACGTTTAGCCATCACCTCAATTGGCATACATCCTTCGAAGAAGATCCCTTTTTCAAAATCCTTCGGAGTGGTGACTTCAGCATTTATTAGCGCCTCATGCCAGGCATTAAATTCCGCCTCTGTCATCGGGCAGTTTAAATACGCAGCTTCGCCTTTGTCATATCGCGACTTAAGATACACTTTATCAAAATCAATAGAATCTGCATCAACAATTGGTGCAGGGGCATCGTAAAAATAGAAGAAATCTTCCCCTATCATTTTTTTTAGTTCCTTAGCAAGAGATTCACTTGTTAATGGTCCCGATGCTATAATTGTCGGCTCTTCTGGAATGGAACTTATTTCTTGGCGATAGATTTCTACTTGTTCATGTTTTTCTAAGTAATTAGTGATGTAGTTTGAAAAGCCAAGACGATCTACCGCTAAAGCACCACCAGCCGGTACACGCGTAGCGTCTGCAGCAGCCATTATAAGCGAGTCGAGAATGCGCATTTCCTCTTTTAATACACCAACAGCATTGCCTAATCCATCAGCTCTTAGTGAATTTGAGCATACAAGTTCGGCGAATTGTCCTGTTTCGTGAGCGCCTGTTTTTTTGGTGGGGCGCATTTCGAATAATTTTACGTTAAATCCACGCTTGATTAATTGATACGTTGCCTCACACCCTGCAAGTCCTGCACCGATCACATTTACAATTTTCATTTTGTCACATCCGTTCTAGTGATTATTATATCATCTTTTACGAAATTAATCCATCTGAGTGAATGAACATATTTAGTGATGTTTGACAATAACGAATTAGGCCTTCACCATGAAATGCCATTGATGAAGACCTTTATTATTATGTAAATTTATATCGCTTTAAATTTCTTATCCTCTAACCAAACACTAAAATCTAGTTCTTCCCATTTTTTGATGACAATGTTATAGGTTTCGGGGTATCGTTCCATTAGGATATCTAGCACGAATGGAATTTTGAGGTATTTCTCGAAACTTAGTAGGTGAACAAAGCCGATTGCTTCGGCATGCAATGCGGGTAGTTCGATTAGGGCATCGGGCGTGCATAGTTTGTAGAAGTTAAACTGCTCTATGAGTAGGTCGATACAATATGCGCCATGACCCTTTTCTTTGAACTGGGCGAGAAGTTTTGGGTCAGAAAACTTTTTTAGCCCTGCCCAGTAATTGGTTATAAATCGCTGCTTTTTGTAGAGATTGGCAACCTTGAAAAGACCCATGTTGATTGAATAATCGCTATCGCCTTGTAAATACTCAAAGTGTTTTTGCCCCATAAGCAGTATTTCTTGATAGCTTGTTGTTGTTTCTACGTGAGATCCGACAATTTCTAATTCAAACGCCTTATCCAGAAGGGCACCATCATACACAAATATATCCGTGTCGATTTGCAAAGAGTCTAATGGCTCATTTTGTAGTGCCAAAATCTTACCGCAGGCCCAAAAGTCGTTGCGTACAGCGAGTTTGTCAAGAATGTTGTATATCCGATCGTACCCTAAGTCCCCCAATAATTTTTGTCCGTCTGTATCTGTATACAAAACAACTTCTTGCCCCAATTCTTTTAACATGGCAACCGATAAGGCTGCAAGCGGCAGCGTCAGCTCAAACTGATTGCTTACCCCCCATCTCGCATCCAAAAAGGGTAATTTTGCCGGCTTAGACCATAGAACTTGTGCTATTCTATTTTTATGCTTAGCCTTATGCAGGCTTTGGGGAATACTCTGTAAGTTGCCGATTGCTCCAAAGCTTTCGTTAACGGCTACCAAGGAAATACATCTTATTCCTTCGGTTTTTCTGTCCTCGTCGGTAATCCCATGTTTGTAAATTATTTTCATAAAACAATTTCCCCCCAATTAACGAGTTTGGTTGTTTTCTTTTGGGTCACCACAGCCGTAGCGAATATCTCGCCATTGTAGTAGATAAAACCATTGTCATCCAATAATATCGTAGGATAGAAACCTCCCCCGTTGTATGAATTATTACAAGTGTATGTGATTTGATTGCTGAGTATGTTGTAAGTTAAGTTAGCAGGATTATACTTCTCCATCGGATTTAATAGGAATAAATGTCCAAATTGCTCAATTAGTTTACGATTACTAATCGCCCTATTATCAGTATAATTGGTTGTTACATTACCTTGAGTATCCACCTTAACAATGGATGTTCCTGCTGTGGTTGCGACACCGCCTGCGCTATAGCCTATAGCGATGATTTCGCCTTCTTCGTTACGCATAACCGAGAAATATTTAGACCGATGGTCATCATTTCCTGAATAAGTTTCGACGACGCTTAAGGTATTAGGGTCGATAACATCTATTGTAACTGTATTGGAATGTGGTACATGATACGCACTCAATATATCTCCATTATCATCGGTGAATATATACATTGGGAATTGATACACATCATCTGCGCCTGGTTGATCCCACTCTTGTATTGTATTCGCTTCATAGTTCCATTTGATATAAATTAGCTTTTCATTTACACATAAGGTGTAGACAATGCTATTAGCTACTTCTAGTTTGTTATAGCTAGTGTATATCAAGCTTGAAGAATTTGTGCCTACGACCTCAAACATTTGGATTGCCCATGTGTTGTCTCGCGTATCAAAAACATAAAGATATCTTGCTCGTGATGTTGGTGATACTCCTGTTCGTGTCAGTTCTAAATCAATAAATACATACTGATTTCTAACAATCATGCGTCCTAAAAAAGGCACCGGCGTATCGTATCCAGACGGTATCGAGAGGGGATATGTTGTCACATTACAGTCGGTATCAAACACAAACAAATTGCTGTTAGAATAAGCATATAGTCTACTAGAAGTAGGTTCTGCAGCGGTCAAGTTTGGCATAAAGTTGTAAGTTGATGACGATTGAGATTGGATCTCGCCATTTCTAAGATATAATACACGGGCATCAACATTATATTGAAAACGGTTGTCGATGGCGAAAATTCCACCATCATTTACTGCAAATGACTCTTGCTTGGCAATCGGAGGTATTGCCTCTGTAGTGGCATTGTAAGAGACATTGTAAAACATATAATAACTATAGTTTGTCGATGGGCTAGCTGGTGCTAGATTTCTATGATAGTATGTTGAATTTAGTGGATCACTAGCATTTAAGCTCAAAATTTCACCATAAGTGGTAGTACCGCTCGTAGACAATGCGTTTGTATAAATATATCCCTCATTATCGATAGCGATACTACCAGTGCCATAACCTTGATTATAGGAAGAAGAATCAATTTGAATTCTGGTCGTATCTGTTCCGTCTTTATTGCTCATAAAGATACCTGAGGTGGCAACATTATTGTCTGCGTTAGGGATAAAATACTTATCGGCGGTTTCCAAATAGTCTAGGTTTCTTGTGGAAGGCTGGCTTGAAATACTATCATCATAGTCGTCCCACTCTTCAAAGCAAATGATATCTTCCATAAACGAATACAAACAATCTGTAATTGTCCCATCATTAACACTTGCCCAAAACTCTTCTTCAGTAGTTAGGCAACGCATTACACAGCCACAGGTTGCACAGTCGCATGGGTCGCCTTTTGGACCTGTCGCCCCATCTGCACCTTGTTCACCTTGGATACCCTGAGGTCCAGGCGGTCCTTGTTCCCCTGAAGGGCCTTGTATGCCCTGAGATCCTGGCGGTCCTTGTTCCCCTGGAGTACCTTGCAATCCTTGAGATCCAATTGGCCCTTGTTCCCCTGGAATTCCTTGTTCTCCTTGAATTCCTTGAGGACCCGCTATTGTACCGACATTCATCCATTGATTGTTCACCGCATCCCAAACGTATAAATCAGGGGCGATATAATACGCATCTCCAGGGTTTCCGGTAGGATGTGCATTGAGCAACTCTTCTAAACTGTCGAAAGAACCTAGAATAGTGCCAACTGTTCCACTTTCTCCTTGGATACCTTGAGGTCCTTGGATACCTTCTGGTCCGGGGCTACCTTCTATACCCTGGGGTCCTTGGGATCCAACTGGTCCGGGATTGCCTTCTATGCCCTGAGGTCCTTGCGGACCTTGAGCTCCCTCAACGCCTTGGATTCCTTGTGCACCTGGTGGTCCTGGTGGCCCTTGTGAACCTGCCTCTCCTGGTGACCCTGCTTCTCCTGGCGGTCCTGGTGGTCCTGCTTCTCCTGGTGGTCCTGGTGGTCCTGGCCTGCAAGGATTACAACAGGGTACTGATCCTGGTTTACAAGGTGAAATACATGAATTACAAGGTTTGCTACATGGTTTGCAAGTTGAGTTCCATGAATTACAATGTGTACAACATGGACTGCAAGTTGAATTCCATGAGTTACCACTAGATCCTCTGCTTCCGTTGATATCATCGCAAAACGATGAATCAAATATATGATCATTAAAAAATTTGTGAGAGTTGTTCATTACTTATTGGCTCCTTTCCATACCTATTCTTAATAAAATAGTGTATTTTTTACTATTAGTAAGTAATGTATTTTTTAAAATTTTACTCTCTTAGAGTTTTTTTAAAAAAATAGTCTAAATAAAGTTTGTTCCTACTGGTATATTATGCTTGGTTATTTTTAGTGCCACGACAAAAAACCCCTATTAATTTGAAAGTGGTTTGACCTCGATGGTTACTTTTCTAGATACGCCATCCTAATTCATTAATGTGCTTGCGCTAACACAAAGCGTCCAAAACTATCCAAAATGTCAATAAATATCTAACTCCCAGTATTATCCGATCAAAAATTTGCGAGATTATAAACGTTGGTGCTGTATCTTTTTTGAAAAATTAGTTAGTTTATGGTATAATTTAAAAAAAGCGTCATAAAATTAATAATTAATTTATAAATTGATAGTATAATAAAGTCATCTTAAGAGGGAGGTGTCCTTATGAACAACATTATAGATTTCTTATTTGGTTCTGCAACGGCAATTTGGTTTTGGATGGCGATTATCTTTACCGTTGTTGAACTTGAAACTTTCGGTTTGATTTCGGTCTGGTTTGTATTTGGAGCTATTGCTGCGATGGTTGCTTCAATGTTTATTTCTTCGGTTCTGATTCAAGTTATTATATTTATTGCAATATCAATCGTGCTTATGATTGCTTTGCGTAATTACGCAGTTACTAATTTTAGAAATAAAACTGTTCGAAAAAATAATATTGATGAATTAACAGAACTACCATGTGTTGTTGTTGCAGATGTTCCTGAAAATGATTTAGGTGAGGTGAAATTACAAGGTAAAATTTGGCGTTGTCGATCTGATTCAGGTGCAATATACAAAGAAGGTGAATGCCCCAATGTGCTGCGCGTCGAGGGTAATACTATTATATTAGAATAAAAGGTAAAAGTTGAGAGAAATACAATCATTTTAGAAAAAAATAAAATAAGAAGGTGTAGCTGTACGCTATAGGACTTATCGTAAATAAATTGCGAAGTCCTAAAGGCCATTTGCTACAGAAAGGGAGTTGTTAGATATGAATCCTTTACATGGTGTAGGTTTATTTTTAGGGCTGGTAATTATTTTGCTGTTTATTTATGCAGCAACATGTATTCGCATTGTTTCACAGGCAAAAGCTTATGTTATTGAAAGCTTTGGTAAATATCGGAAAACGTGGCATGCAGGGTTCCGCGTTAAAGTGCCTTTTGTTGAGCGTGTTGCACAAGTCGTTAACTTGCGTGAACAAGTTTTAGATTTCAAGCCGCAAGCGGTTATTACAAAAGATAATGTAAAAATGGGTGTAGATTCAGCAGTATTTTTCCAAATTACAGATCCATATAAATTTACTTATGGAATTCAAAACCCATTTTTAGCAATTGAAAACTTGACATCAACAACATTACGTAATGTCTTTGGTGAGATGGAACTTGATGAAGCATTAACGTCACGTGATCTGATTAATACGAAAATGCGTGCTGTATTAGATGAGGCAACTGACCCGTGGGGAATCAAAGTTAATCGAGTTGAGCTAAAGAGTATCGTGCCCCCAAACAATATTCAGGAAGCAATGGAGAAGCAAATGCGTGCAGAACGTGAACGCCGAGCAACAATCCTAGAAGCAGAGGCTGAAAAAGCGTCGGTAGTATTACGTGCTGAAGGAAGGAAAAAATCTCGTGTCCTTGAAGCAGAAGCAGATAAAGCAGCAGCAATCTTGGCAGCGGAAGCCGAAAAAGAAGCGGCTATTCGTCTTGCAGAGGGTGAGGCACAAGCAATTCTTAATGTACAAGAAGCAACTGCTGAAGGTTTGCGTTTACTAAATGCTGCTCATCCAACACAAGAAGTATTAACACTTAGATCATTTGAGACATTAGCAAAAGTAGCTAATGGACAAGCGACAAAACTAATCATACCTTCTGAATTGCAAAATGTTGCATCACTGACTGCAACAATTGCGCAAACTTTGGGTACATTAAAAGATGAGGTGCAAGAATAGGCTCGCATGTTGCGAGTCTTTCTTGGAATATAAAATAATAGACGATGAAAAGAGGTACTAAAAGTATGAGTGGACGAGGACGAGGTAACAGTGGCAGAGGAACTAGTAGCAGAGGAACTAGTAGCAGAGGAACCAGTAGCAGAGGAACTAGTAGCAGAGGAACTAGCGGCAGAGGAACCAGTGGTAGTAGAGGTAGCAGTGGTGGAATACTAGGCGGTAGCAGCAGCAGGGGCAACAGCGGTGGAATACTAGGTGGTAGCGGCAGAGGTAACAGTGGAGGGATACTTGGCGGCGGTAGCAATAGAGGTAGTACTGGCGGAACATTCGGTGGCAATAGTAGAGGTTCCACTGGTGGAATTCTTGGCGGCAACAGAAACAGTGGAATGAGTTTAGGGCGCGTTGCGAAAAAAGCAGCTGTAGCAACTGCTGTAAATCGTATTGTAAGCAATACGATAGATAATAGAATGGGCAATACTAATAATCGTGGTTTTAACAATACACTTGGCGAGCAGATGCAAAAACCAATGCAACAGCAAGTTCAACAACAACCAGAGCGTATTTGTCCTAATTGTGATGCTGCTAATCCCCAACATGCACAGTTTTGTCTAAGCTGTGGTGGAGGAATGGGTGATGCTTTACAATCACAGCAGATGCAACAACAACAGCAACCACAACCACAACAAACGCAGTTAAGTACCTGTCCTGGTTGTAAAGCAAGTTTAGCAGGGGTTACTGGTAATATGTGCCCGTATTGTCGAAGTGTAGTTGGGTAGTTAAATGACTTTAAGGAGTGGTCAAATTGTATAAGAAAATGAAGAAGGTTCGGCAGTTCTTAGAATTAGCATCAGCAATACTCGGATTAGTTGCAGCGATTATGTATTTCCTAGAGATGCGTCAAAATATGAATGATGAAGAGTAAGTGGTAAATAGGTGACGTCATCAGCTGGTTGATGATGTGAATTAGGAAAGAAAGAAGGAGTGCGCGTGGGCAAGTATGTTTTTGGAGTAGATATTGGTGGTACAACAATTAAATTTGGATTATTCACAGTAGCGGGGGAGCTAATCGAAAAATTTGCAATTGATACAGATACAGCTGATGAGGGGTCAAAGTTATTACCTGATACTGCAAAGGCTATTTTTGCAAAATTAGCACAGAGGTCTTTAACAATTGCAGATGTTGCTGGTGTTGGTGTTGGTGTGCCGGGTCCAGTTGATGATAATGGAGTTGTGTTAATTGGCGTAAATATTAACTGGCCGAAGCCTGTTGCTGTTACAGAAACACTATCTAATTTGTTAGGAATCCCAGTTAATGTAACAAATGATGCTAATATAGCAGCGCTTGGTGAAATGTGGCTAGGTGCGGCAAAGGGTGCTCGAAGCGCCATTATGTTTACACTTGGAACAGGTGTTGGTGGTGGGATAATAGTTGATGGCAAGGTAATTAATGGGACAAATGGTGCTGGCGGAGAAATCGGACATCTCACTGTAGTTCCTGAAGGGGGCGCTAAGTGTGGGTGTGGAAGAACAGGGTGTTTAGAAACGGTGACATCAGCAACTGGAATTGTTCGGATAGCTAAAGAAAAATTAACTGAGACTGATGCTGCGTCTACATTGCGTAGTATCAATGATATCAAAGCAAAAGATATTTTTGATGCAGCAAAAGCTGGTGATAATTTAGCTATTGCAATTATTGATCGTGTTGGTTATTATTTAGGATTATCAGCAGCTAATTTAGCGGCATCGACTGATCCTGAGCAATTTATTTTTGGTGGTGGTGTAGCATATGCGGGAGATATTTTGTTAGAATCAATCCGTAAATACTATGGAAAATATGCTTTTGCAAGTGTTAAAAATACACCATTTGTATTAGCAACATTAGGAAATGATGCTGGAATTATTGGTGGAGCTTATTTGGCGACACATTAATAGAGGAAATCGATTTACATTAGATTAATTGTTAGGAGTTTTAATATGTTGAAAATTTATCCAATGACTGTAGGTGCCGCTTTTCAAACAAATTGCTATATTTTATCAGCAGGAGACGGGGCAATAATTGTTGATCCTGGAGATGAAGGGTCAAAAATTATTACTTATCTTGCAACACAGAGGCTAAAACCAGTCGCGATTTTTATCACCCATGGTCATTTTGATCATATTGGTGCGCTAAAAGAGGTGCAAGAAAAGTATGGAATTCCTGTATATGCGCACCAAGATGAAGCAAAATTATTTACAGATTCTAAATTTAATTTCTCGTGGAAAACCGGAAGAATGCCAGTTGAATTCAATGATTTATCAGCATTTAATTTTGTCTGCAAAGATGAAGTTATTGAACTATTGGATCAAAATATTAATGTTCTCCACGTACCAGGGCATAGCCCAGGTAGCTTAGCTTTTTATTTCAAAGATGCTGATGTTGTAATAACAGGTGATGCACTATTCAAAGGATCGATTGGTAGAACCGATCTTCCAGGTGGAAATCATGAACAATTACTTAAAAGCATTGAAACTAAATTATTTACTTTGCCTGATTCAACAGTTGTCTACCCAGGACACGGTCCAGCAACAACAATTGGGAATGAGAAGAGGATGAATCCATTTTTTTAATAAAGAGAAAGCCTAGCTAGTGCTAGGTTTTTAATTGCTAACTGTTATAAAATCTGGATTCCGAAATACAAGCGTTTGCAGTAACGAAATATTTAAGGTAGATCGCCCACTATCAACCTTTTTACCTAAAAAATGCTGAAAAGGTTGATGACTTCCAAATAATCACTTGAAAAACAGGCGCATCGTCAACCTTTTTACCCAAAAACAGTGAAAAAGGTTGATGAATGCCAAATAATCACTTGAAAAACAGATGTTTCTTCAACCTTTTTACCCAAAAGCAGTGAAAAAGGTTGATGAATGCCAAATAATCACTTGAAAAACAGGCGCATCGTCAACCTTTTTACCGAAAAAAAGCTGAAAA
>Ga0123355_10019976_pt1 | contig 10679 bp, 6 predicted proteins | sample TergutEmb28metaG_3_FD_89872 | JGI IMG/M metagenome (GOLD analysis project Ga0123355, IMG submission 89872) | Embiratermes neotenicus P1 segment gut microbial communities from Petit-Saut dam, French Guiana - Emb289 P1 | ecosystem: Host-associated > Arthropoda: Insects > Digestive system > Gut ...
CCCCTTTGTCCCACCTGACCTCCTGCACACCCACTACATCTAATTTATATCTCCCTAATTCCCTCGCCGCTGCCTTAAGGGATCCTGCCCTATAAAGGCTCCTAACATTCCATGTACCTAGTTGATGCCACTTGTTTTATTTTTACTTTATTCAGTGCTCAACATGTTTCAGATGTTAATACATCCATCCTCAGGAGCTTGCGACTAATTCATAAAGTTACTTCATGGGTTGTATCTGGTTCGATGTGTGTTGGTGTTACATTGCAGTGTGGCTCTGGTGGTGTGGTATTCGTATGCAGTCTGAAGCAGTCTGAGTAGTGCTTCAGACTGCATATGAATACCACACCACCATAGCCACACTGCAACGGAACACCAGTACACAAGGAACCAGATACAACCCATGAAGTAACTTTACGAATTAGTCGCAAGCTCCTGAGGATGGATGTATTAATGTCTGAAACATGTTGAGCACTGAATAAAGTAATAATAAAACAAGTGGCATCAAGTTGGTCTCTCTTTACTCAACTATCAAGATGATGCACGGTCCAATAAACATAAGATTCTTTTTCTTATTTCCATTCCAGTGTTGACACAGCCCATATGTGAGCCACACACTTTCTCTTATGTTTGTAGCCATTAAAACATGGATGTTATCCTGCTACCTAATGAAATATCCTCAATCAGAACTTAGAAGACATAAACAGTAGCCCTCTTGTTTCTCCTCCATATCCTTCAAGGTTCCCTTCTTGGTTCAGTTTTGTCTAAATTCCAAGCCACAAACATGGTGTGCTTGAACATAAAGTAAAGCAAGTGAAATAACTGCCAATAAAAAAAGCAGCTGTTTGTCAGAATAACATCATTTGTTTTTCCCACAGTGGGGCCCAAATTTACTGTTCCCTTTACAGTTATTACAGTAACTGATATGGAACGACTTATGAAAGTGTTCATATCTTTTCTTGAAACACAAATGCTAATAGGCAAATTGTGTGTCTCATTTGCTTCCAATGTAACCTGCTGTATGATACCTTCATATGGCCTGATACTAGTAAAACTGAAAAATAAGACTAGTTCATCAGCAGACAGTTGGACATCAGTGCAGCCTTAGGATATAACATGCTTGACACATCCCTCACAAACATATCATAATCTAACATATATACCAAACATCATTTGGAACAAATCTACCGGTGTCTTTTATTCTGGTGTCCATGCCAGAACAGCACAAGGGTGAGGGGAAGTTTAGCTCCACTCTAGATGGAGCTAAGCAGTAATCTTCTCACTCCAGCTACTTTATTTCTGGGAAAAATGCCCACAAAAGACAATGAGTGGGGGCTAGGAGGACCCCCTAGCCAATGTGGAGAAGAGATAAATTTCTTGCGCCTGGCTGGGAATCAAGCCATGACGCATTCACATATTTCTGGATGAATAATGTGCATTTTCACAAATGGCAGACCTACCAAATTACTTTTCTTGAGCTTGGATACAATCATCCTGTTTTGTTATCAGAACTAAACAGTCAACAGTTAGAAACAGTCAAACACAACTGTGTATTTACAGTACAAATTTGTCTTCACATAAACATTCTACATATCAGCATACTTCTGTCAGTATACAACTCTAACTTCAAAATAAGAATAATTCTGGAATCAATGTAATGTTCTGATGCACTGCCACCAAACAATAATTTAGTACATGATATAAAATAAAGTTATGTTTAAACAGTCATACATTGCATAATGATACATGCAAGTGTAAAGCCTCTTTCAGTACTATTATACTTTCCTTCGCATGTTTTTTGTGAAGACATGTCTGATGATGGCTGTACAGCCAAAATGGGTACCATGATTATGTGAAGACAAGTCCCTACAATACACAGTTGTGTTTAATTTTTTAATTCTTTTGCAATCCCTTCAATTTCCTACATGACTTTGTACCTTTTACTTTCAGATTAATAATTGCTGTACATTTTTCACATTTACAACATATGGAGGGTGTTGCAGTTTCCCAGACTTGGATAAAAACAACTTCACACTTCTTCATCACCCACTTCTGCTAGCCATGTTGGAATTGTCTCTGTATGATGACTACAAAGATTCACAACTGAACAGTAAAGCCCAGTGTATGATATAACATGCACCACTGTTATAATCATTCTTTCGGTATAATGAAGAAGTACGGCAAAAATAAGAATAAGTTGCATGACATCACAGTAATGCCAATGTACAAATGGAATCAAATGTCATGAGAATATACGTCACCAATCTTTATGCATACAGGACTAACAAGAAATGTGCACCTTTCAACAATTATTATTATGGCATCTAATGCTTCAAATAAAATAGTGCACATCCTGTTTTATGAAAAATATTCTCCAGAATTTGTTTCCATTCTTGGTAATGATTCAGTGAGCTAGTTTTCCCATGTTTCAAACAGTTCTGCTGTTTCCACCTTTGTGGTGATGTGACGAAATGTCCTGGCATAAATATCTATAATTCCATTTCATGAGGAAGTGGAGATTCATGCAATCAATTTGCTGGAAGTATGGAAAATTGAAATTTAGGCTGTTTTTTGTGTCACTTTCTCTCTGAAGAGAGACTATGAGACAATCGGAAACAAGATTTTCATGCTATTTTATCAAAACCTACTGTTGTGTGTCCTCAAAAATGATTATCTTCCAACAAAGTTTAAAGAAACTCAACAGTTTCAGACCAAAAGTAAGATCTTCAGTAATAGGCCTTGCCAAGACAGTAACAACAGAGAGATTCACAATTCTCAGAAATAAGAAAGACGTGATTAAAAACTAGAGAATTACACAAAGACAGTTCGTAGGCCAGCTTGTTTCCCGATTCTCAGCTGACACAATGACCACATAAATCTGACCATTTATATGATAAAATATTTCTTGATATGTAATCTGTTACCATCCAGAGCTGACAGTCTGAACCAGGCATACATGTACCTCCAGAAGCCACACAAAGCATCATAAGGAGTTTGTAAGATATACTTCATACCCTGTCAAACACTGGTCAAAAGAGCCTCATGAAAATCTTTAAAACTTTCTTGTGTAAAGGCTTCTTGAGCACGAAGAACTGGCGTGGAGAAGTCACTGTATCTTGACATATTCAAAACACATGATACCAAGTGCTTTGAGACAAAATTAAGTCACCACTGAAAATGGATACGTGAAGTATCGCTCTGATACCAAGTGCATAAAAGGTCCAGAACTGCTGTTCTATAGCATAGGATGTTCTTGCGTTCTATTAGTAGACAAAAGTACAGCATCTTGCTTCACATTCAGATACGTTATTCACATTTTAACAGAATATATTTTTGTGATGTTCTGTAATATAATTCACTACAATGCACTGCCATAAGTACTTGTAGGTGATTAATATATTATATTAACACTGTGCTCGGCACAGTGACAAATGCAAGAAATTGAGACAATCAAAGAAGTATTTTTGTGTAGCTTTTCTCCTTCTTTTATTGTAATCTCTGAATGTTTCTCTACAGAACAGGCAGGTAGTATCTTTTCTGATTCATAGGCACAGCAGATGGAGTTCTGAGGATGAGTATCCTGTCTTATGCTGTAGAGTACAAATAATAAGCTAAACATCTAATTACACATAACATGTTTACTTGTAATTAAAAAATTAACTCCCATATGTGGTATTAACACCAAAGGAATGGAAGATCATTTGTTCTGAATACTCAAAATTAAAAATGATAAAGAAAGGTATAAGAAATAATGTAAGTTGCCCAGAAATCTCCCATTCTGTCAGGTTAGCATATAATTAGTAGTAATGTTTTGGCACAAACTATGTATTTGGCAAATGGGGGGATAAAACAGTACTTCTTCAGCTGGAGTAACATAGACCTATAGAAATACAATGACAAAGTAATTTAGAGACAGGCAAAACATAAATTAAGTAGGAGACTGGAAGTAATGCAAGGACCACCAGCCATTAAAGACTGCTCTAGTAAACAACAAAAACTGTAAACATACTTCTCAAACTGGTTTATTCCTTGGCTTGTAGACGCTTCTGCTGCTCTAGAACCAAGAACAAGCACTGTGGTTTCACCGTCCTGCTGCCCATTATGTTCAGTTAGTGCCGACAAGCTTTCATGATGGTTGTCTTCTGCACCTGTATTGTCATTGCTGTCACTCTCTGATTCACTCTCCGAATCTGTCTCAGTGTCTGTGTCACTCTCCTCTCCTTCTGGTATACTGACAGTGTTAGTGACATCTTCCACTTTGATCAGGACTTCAGGTTCACACTTCACATTATCATTAGACTTTATCTGCTCCACTTCTGCAGGCGGATACTCAGTTACTGTACAGTCTGCAGTGTCCTGTGAAAACAGATATTTGTAGTGACATAACACAAAAAAACATTTCAAAACTCACTAGGGGTTTAAGAACCCAAATACAGTAAGGTTAAAGAGACAGATGGACACACTTCTGCATGTGTTTGTTTTGAGTGCAACATCCAGTCTGGGATGGACCTCAACATCCATTCTGTTTGTGATATGGTTTCTTAGCTGTAAACTGTTTCGTACACAAGAAAATCAGTAATAAATGGTCACAGAGAAACAACAGAAGGGTGTGCTTACTTTCTGTGGATAACTGTTCTTTTTGATATTGAAGATGGTAACATAGCAAAAGCACAATGTACCTTACAAAAAACTGTGGTTTGATGATGTACCAAACAATGAGGCAGCTCTAGATGTTAATAGAGATAACATCAAGAAACACCTGTGCCACACAAAATACATTAAGCATACGTTTTGTATGCAATTCTCATCTCTACCAAAAATGTTGTCTGATCATCTCTTCCTTGCTGATTTGATTATCCCGACAAATTTTTATGTCATATAACATGCTGTAGTATCAACTGAATAAGTTAATAAATGACTACACGGTGGGTGGCTGACTGTTGACTGATACCCAAATAGTATTTAGTAAATAGTATATATTACAAAACCATTCATTCTGTAATTTCATTCACTTTCCTGTTTCTTCTTCCCTCTTTGAGTCCAAACATTCTTCTCTGCACACCATCTTCTTCCTTTGCAATAAGCAACAAATGTTCATACCCATACCTAACAATGGGTGAAATCTGTTTAGTGCAATGTAATATTTTGGCTTTTGGGCTCAAAATGTGAACACAAAAGTTACCAAGCCATTGTGGACTGGAGCAGTAATTGTACATATACATGTGGTAGTACTCCAGCCATCAGATATGGTGAATTCTCACATAAAGGATTATGGCATGACTGATGGTGGTTGCCAGGATATCACGTGCAAGCACTGCCCTGATTTACTGTCTGATAAGACACACATTATACCTACAGTAATTCAACAAACAGTACTGTGTTTAATGGGGCTGTGGATCAACGTTCCTAATATGTGAATATCTTCAAAATAATTAAGGCATTTTCTACAGCAGAAATGCAGAAGTTCAGGGCTCAAGAAAAATGGACACAGACAGCAGTACAAGATGAATATTTTACCATGGCACAGTGCTTTCAATGTTTCTAATGTCAAATTCCATCCTGTTTCATGACCAATGCTGTAATTAACCACATCAAGGTGATTTACAACTTCTGTACATAGACAATCCCATGACAAGCAGTGTTTCAATGCACAATAGAACAGCACAGTTCCAGATGCATACATGTTCTTATGTTCAATATATGTACAGTGTCAGGAGTGGCAATCAGACACCTAGAAGTTATTTCAGGTATTTCCCAACTGCTGTGTTCCAAAGCTTCAGAAATATACATAAATCAGAATGTGTGAACCATAGTTTCTGAATACTATCACTCATTCACTTGATTGTTGTTCTGGCAGAAAAGCTACAAGGCAATTCGCCTGGGCTAAACATAATTCAATTTCTTATACAGACCACACCACAGTGAATAGGCATGTCAATTCTTCAACCTCATTGCCAAAGTACCAAGAGTGTAGTAAGAACAAATCATGCTTGTCATCTGACATGCTAATATCTCATCAACATTTGCCATATATATCACCCCCATATAGCATATTGTGATTTGGTCTGAAGATGTGCACTTACCTGGACAAGAGATGCAGGCAGTGCGGGTGTGGGTGGCGGTGGTGGTGGAGGAGGAGTAGGAGGTGGTGGTGGTGGTGGTGGTGGGGGCGGCGGCGGTGGCGGTGGAGGCGGGGGCAGTTGTGGTTCAATTGTTTTCAACACATTTTCTAGATATGTCTCTGTTTTGACACTCTTCTCTCTAAACTCAAACAGTAAATCCAATTTATATACACACTCTTCACACACCATTTTCGGAAGTTTGTCTGTCAGATCAACCTATAAGAAAGAGAAGACTTACAGTCAAGAAAGTCAGTCACTTATAACAATGTTCTCAACAGTCATACAGAACATCCAGTGTCAATTACTGTGAACAGGATAAACTAAACTAATTTACTGTACTCTGACAATACACAAAGATTTGTGAAACTCAACATTGGTGTAGGGTATGAAAATGAACTATTTAAAAATAGATGTTCTTAAACTCTGAGAAAGATATGAAATCTACATTAAATGCATTTACTTAACAAACATGTATTATATAAGACAACACTCAGTCCTGTTGCGCACAAGAGTTCTGAAAAGCTTAACACTGACCAGCATATAAAACCAGAGTTTATATGTTAATACAAAAGATATTAAAAACAGTGCACCAGTTGGACAGTTGTTTTAAATCATACCTTGATGACAGAAAAGGAACAAATAAAATTCCCAAAATCAAACCGTAAGTCCTTAATAATTAAGCATGAATTCCTCAAAGTTGAATAATTCACCCAGTGATTTTTCTGACATATATCAGTAATATGCCTCAACCACAGTCACTTAGTCCATCATAACTAAAAACTGACTACTCTCCAAATAATATAAATTATATCTTCACTAGCTTGATTGAAGAATCTGAAGCCAATTCTTATAAAACAAACTTAAACTGTTATTAGCAAAATGCATTAATCTAAATATACATGAAAGGACAGTAAATTCACTGGCCCATAAAACTGACAGTAACTGAATTCACAAAAACACATACATACTGAACATATCATTTCTAACACATGTTTGGCATGCTTTGCTATGTGAAGAGTCATATCACCTATTAAAACAGACATCCTAAGTAAATATTATTTGAACAAAATTTCTAAGAAAGTTCAAGGCAGCATAAAGTATTCAACATCTCAAAGAAAGTCAATTAAATAATGGCAAATATTAAACACCGAACCTCTTTTAAAAAATTATTTAAGAAATGTAACATATGCCTTGGCAGTGTATTATTATTCTCACTACAGTCTTTTTCTGTCAAAAACATGAAAAATTTCAAACAAACACTTATGTAGGTTATAAGATATTAATAAGAGACATAAATATGAACTCCACACTTCAAATATCTTTTATCTGACAATGTTTCATATCCGAACGCCCCTAGAGGGATGTCATGGATTGATGAAATGTACGTATTGTATGTATGTATATATGTAATGGCAACTTCACTAGGTATCAGACAGCAGTTTATTACAAGAGGAATCAAGACACTAAAATTTTCCATCTACAGCCCTTCCTTTTATCACTGCACCAAGCATGGCAGCCCGATCGCAGAGGGAGCCTGCATCCACTGAGGAATCCTGTGACAGCTGTGGCATTCAGCACAGTAATAAAAGAAATGCTCTGTACCAATGAAAGTTTAAATCAAAATATAACAATATTTACACCAACATTAAAACCTTATCTATTATCTAACTCCACCCTGTATGAGAATTTACTTTAATTTAAAAATCTTAAATATTGTAAATCTTTATGAAGATATTCACCCACTGATAGAGCTTAATTCCTTTTCTCAGTAAAAGGTGAAATTGTCCTTTCCTTCCCATTAAGGCACATGGGGGCATACAGTCATAGCTTTACTCATTCCTAACCTCAGCACTGGTGAGTGGTCAGCCTCATGCCCCTGCCCCTTTACCATCAGTACCCATTCAACAAGAGGCTGGGTGGGCCCCAGGTCCAGTCTGGACGTTCTGGAGAAGAGAAAAATCTCATACCCTCGCCAGGATTCGAACTCCTGATTGTCCAGCCCGTAGCCTAGTCACTGTACTGGCTATAGTTCCATGGCTTCTTATTTTTCTGTGTATAATACAATATTCTCAAACAACAGGACGTCTGTAAATGGCTTATTGGCGGATTAAAGTAGTTATACTTCTGTTATATGACATGGGCAATCTCGTGTTTTAGAATATACATATATCCTAACTCTACTGCCGTTACAACTTGACATTTCGTACCCATGCAGTTGAAAACGCGATCTGCTGTCATGAACTTTAGCAACATTAAAGAATGAACGCGCTTTACTTAACATTCATGGTCGATTACAGCATGAATTGCGTTCCTTTACTGCATTTCGTCATTTACCGCGTATTAACAACACAGAACTTTTATCTGCTACTGAAATGAGTGTTCTAAACTATAACCTATACTCGTGTTGCACGACTCAATGTTTGTGAAACAGTTTATGCATTTACCTGAACAGGCAAACATGCTGTTATCTTCTTAAATATTTGCCTCGAATCACCTTCACGTTCAAATATATGAAGTCCCATTAAAACGCTCGTTTTTGCAGCACATAATCGGCACAAATAATCGAATTCGGGCAAAGTTATGGTATCACTGGCCATAGTTTCTGTCATGTTCTGCAGAAAAAGGCCTTTGGCGTGATAACTATAATATACTCGGCCGTGCTCAAAATTTCTGATAACATTGGTTATTCGCCCATACTACACAATTCAAAACTCCTGGCACTACAGTGAAGAAAGTGACATTCGGCCTACATAAATAAACGCCATTCCCTGTTTTTCCATGGGCCGTTCAACCCCAAACTTCGCCTGTGCTCGTAAGACATGAAACAAAATTATGATTGTCACTCTCTCGTTTGGGCAAAGTCGACCGAACAGACGCTATCCACGGAACTATGGCTCTCCGCTAACATAGGTTTGGAACACGCAGGTAAAACAGCTAGATTTTTTACTCTGGTTAGTGTTTCGCTTGATGCATGAATACTGCTTTCGGATGTGGTACTGTAGTTCGGAATTTTAACGGCATGTGGTGCGCAGAGCACCACGAACGACGGTGCCACGCAATCCGTGGTGATATGCAAGCCACAAGCTGACGTGTTGTGGTTCGCGACTAGACTGAGTGAGGAGTAGGGAGACGAAGAGTTGAAACGATGCCGAAGAACTTGTGAAGTGGTGCACGTTGTCGGATCGGCACCCCGCCGCAAACGTGTAGTGGATCAGTTGATAGATGTAGTCCCCCCGGCGGGTTGTAGGGACTGAGGCATGCCTCCGCATGCTCTCGATCGTGTGCGTATGAACGAACGACGTCGTACGTGAGGAACATAATCTTCATGAAATTCTCTGCTGAAACCATGAACCGTCCCTGATTGGCGTGGAAGCAGAGCATGCAGAAGCAAATGTAATCTTCCGACATCGTCATCAGTAACCGTCCTAACGATTAGTGTGGACGCACCAGGACATTTGTGATCCGCACTTACAGCACACAATACTGCTTCGAATTAACCCCACATCCTTCAAGAACTGGACTCCGACATCGGGGTCGCTGAACAGGAATGCGAGAAACAGCTTATTAGAAACATTGTTGGCGCCCAGCTTTGCGCGACCGAACGTCGTGGAACAAACGTACGGCTTGGAATTGAGGCGATGTTCGCATGTTTGATTTACAGAAGTAACACGTATATCCGCCATAGGTGTTATAATTGTACAGTTCTTGTAAGAACGTGAAAAAGAATTCGAATCACAAAACAGCACAGCACTCAGAGCAAGAACCGAAGCGATACTGGCGTTCGGCGCGAAGATGACGAAATGTAGCGCGAAGCCCGGAGGGGAAGGAAGAAACGCAATGAATCTTTCAAACGGCTAACCGTTTTCCGTCTCGTTACAGGAATATCAGAGAACATAGGGAGGGTGAAACGGAAAGGTAATGAAGAGCCACATACGTTGCAGGAAAATGAGAGGGGAAGAAATTATATGAATCGCTAACAATAACCCGCACGACTGTTATAAGTCAATATGAACAATGTCTGAAAGAAGCAATAGAGAAACAATATGAATAACACCAATGACTAACCTCAGTCTCAATAGTAATATTGCGTGGTAGGAATGGAAGGAAGGGGGAACGCGAACAATATTTCGAAGGAGTAACCGTCGTATCTCTCGTCGTGTGCAGTAGGTGGAATGGTTGGAGGAGGAAAATAATGTGTGATGGTTGTGCTGGAGGAGGAGGAACAGCAGCGCCATTTGCGGCAGACATCCGTTAATACTGTCGAGAGATAGCGCTACATACGGTAGACGGGAAGAACTAACGAACTAAACCCGATAGATGAACCCACCGCGGCGTGTAGTGGATATTCCTGTTATTTTGGATGGTTGGTTGGTACACGCGAGCTGACACACCAGTCCGGGATTAACACGCGAGTGGATGCGTGAAAGACAGGACGCTATAAGTTTTGTAGACATGTGAGCGAAACACGTGAATGAAACCGGTAATGCATTGCCGTGCCGTCAGGATAAGAGAAGATGTTGGTTGTTTAAGTGTGTAATCTTGACAGCGTTTCCGGCGCAC
>Ga0123355_10019977_pt1 | contig 10679 bp, 9 predicted proteins | sample TergutEmb28metaG_3_FD_89872 | JGI IMG/M metagenome (GOLD analysis project Ga0123355, IMG submission 89872) | Embiratermes neotenicus P1 segment gut microbial communities from Petit-Saut dam, French Guiana - Emb289 P1 | ecosystem: Host-associated > Arthropoda: Insects > Digestive system > Gut ...
ATATACCCACATCCCACCTCCTGGAGATCCATCCTAATATTATCCACCCATCTATACCTAGGTCTCCCCAGTGGTCTCCTTCCCTCCGGTTTCCCCAGCAAGATCCTAAACGCCCCCCTCTCCTCACCCATACGCGCCACATGCCCAGCCCATCTCATTCTTCTTGATTTTATCACCCGCACAATATTGGGTGAGAAGTACAGATCATTTAGCTCCTCGTTATGCAATCTCCTCCATTCCCCCGTTACCTCGTCCCTCCTAGGTCCAAATATTCTCCTCAACACCTAATTATCTTCGTACATAAAAGGCATATATTATAACATTGTATCAAGAACCTTATTGAAATAGTGTGTGTGTGTGTGTGTGTATATATATATATATACACACACACACACATATATATATATATATAAATAATTACTTCGACGTAACCTTTGTTAACAAGGATCCTTCGGTGTCTACTAGCGCTTCACGCGCTGCACAAAGTGATATATGAAACGCATCCGCTTCAGCAAAAAATCGACGGCTGCAATTAGACACGATACCGGCGACAAAGATAATTTCATCTCTGTCCATGGAAGATATCAAACCATGAAAAACTTGAGAACTCAGCCTGCCTATTCCACACAACCCATCTTACGGGCACTGAAGTCAGAAGCTCCGAAGGTTGCCGTAATGCCGAAATGTGTACGGGCGATGAAAGGAAGCAACAAAGAAATATAACATGAGTTTTTCTCACTTCCTGCTCCAATACAGAGATTCGTAAATTCTGAAAGCGATGAAAACGGATTTGAAAACTATTACGAAAACTGTTTCACTACTGCCTGAATGATAGACTTCTGGCAATTTGCACAGAATTTCACTGAAGTATCCAACCAAATACTAAGTAACGTAGTGAAATTCAAAGACGCATGTAATGGAGTGCGGAGGCTGTCTTCCCTGTCTTCCCACTGTATACTAAATATTCCTCACGTACGTTTCTTGCAGTCAAACAGGTCCACAAGTAGTAGCTACTTTTGACGTAGGTGTAATATCAAACTGCATGTTTTCTTCTTACTGCATCACAGAATCCAGATAATGATAGGGCACAGTAACCTCTATAGACGTAAGAAAATTTTGCCGATTTTTCATTATTACTATAAACAGCAACAAAGGCAGTGAATGTCATAAATTTTATAACTACGTGGAGGAATTGGTAGTGCGAGAAGCGCCGTTGAAAATATTTGCTTGCCAAGTGGCGAATGTAATAATCATGTTTAAGCTGATGACTTGCTTCCATGTTCGAGATGTACACGAATTGTATAACAGTGATTAAACTTCCCATCTTATCACAGAATGAAATGAATCCGGCTTGCAGAGGTGCAAAACAGGGATGACGACAGATATGACGGGAGACGGGGCAGTGTAGTCGTTATAGTGACTATGTTATAGACTGAAAAATCCGGAGTTTGAAACGGGTGCAAGAGATTTTTCATCCTCCAAAACACTCAGACCGCCTCTGGGGCCCACCCAGCCTCCAATGAGTACCGGAGTTCTTTTCTTTCTCTGGGGAAATTGGTAGGGGGTGAAGTTGACCACTTACCTCCCTCCAGTGCCTAAGTTACGAATTAACTGAACTGTACCTCTATTCCCCGCATTTTCCCTCATGGTAAGGCCACGAACTTCACCAATACCTTCAACTCCGACATTACCATTGTCACTGAACATGACAGCACAAAATCAAAACCTAAAATTGTGTCCAAACAAAAGCAAGCAACAATGATAACCACTTGTACCTGAACATGACAGCACAAAATCAAAACCTAAAATTTTGTGTCCAAACAAAAGTAAGCAACAATGATAACCACTTGCACCTGAACATGACCGCACAAAATCAAAACCTAAAATTGTATCCAAACAAAAGTAAGCAACAATGATAACCACTTGCACCTGAACATGACCGCACAAAATCAAAACCTAAAATTTTGTGTCCAAACAAAAGTAAGCAACAATGATAACCACTTGTACCTGAACATGACAGCACAAAATCAAAACCTAAAATTTTGTGTCCAAACAAAAGCAAGCAACAATGATAACCACTTGCACCTCAGACATTATCACTGTGTCACTAGGACTAAAGTACAAAGCCAAAGCCTGAAATATAATACAAATAAAAACAAGAAAAAAGAAAACTTCCCCCATATTCTGGTTGTTCACGCCCATCAATCTTACTTTTTCGCACTCCAGAAAAGAACAATACTACTCTATTTTAACTCTCTCCTGTGTAAATTCTCTCATGTTAATCTCGTTACATTTAGTTACACAAATTGCTTCACATACGCAATTATTTCCCATCACCTTTAACGTCACTTTAACTATATTGCCCATAATATTTTAATTTATTAATTAACGTAGTTTAATTCCTACCCCTCAGAGAACATACAGTTTTCCATGAATACAGTTAAACGTTGTTACTGAAATAAGAATTTATTAATACAGTGATACCTCGGCTAACGAAGGTAATTCGTTCCGGAATCACATTCGTTAGCCGAAACGAGCTCCTGGAATGGCACGACCATTCATGTTTGCTGCTTTATGTTAGCGCGCGCATCCACTAAAACATTCGTTAGCCGAATCCATATTCGTTAGCCGAGTCCGAAAAACGGCGAAAAATATATTCGTTAGCTGGGTCACTCGTTAGCCTAGGTATCACTGTACTTACATAACTTTACTCTACCCTTCCCTTTGGATTAATTTAACTTCAACATTTCACCAACCTGCATATTTGTCCCCTGTGAATCCTGGGCTGTGCACACTTGCTTCCTGAAACACCATGCAATCAGTTCTCGTCCAAAACGAAAATATAATTGCGTAGAGAAATTGAATGTCTCCTTCTCGTGGCTAATTTCTGCCATCTTGGAAAAGTCGAGGCAACACACGTACAAATCACACGCAACTTCAGCCAAGGCACATCGAAACCGCACTCGTAATCACAAGTAGTAAATATTGCACTTCTATGCTTCCACGAAATTCTGTTTCACATAAACTTCTAACATCAAGTGACTGGAAATTGACGTTTATATGTCTACAATATCATTACGGCAAACTTAAATAAACTTGAAATTCACGAACTCTACTTCCCTTCGCTGCAACTTGAAACCCCTAACACACAAACATGTGTCGCGCTACGATTGGTGCCCGGCCGCGTCACTCGTACAGCGGAGCTTAAAGTAGTCCCCTTAATATATGAGTTTTCTTCCACTCGATATTAAATATTTATAAATAGTGATAAATAATTTGAATGTTCGTAATTATAGAACCCTGCTCTTTTTTCGAATATGTACACACCAACACACATGCGGAGTGTTCCGCAGATTCATCTACACCGACGGTCAACCATCTGCTACCTCTTGTGGTTATTCCCTGCACATCCCCCTTTGCGCAATCGCTGTTTTCATGCCGGGACGTAAGACACGTACAACGGAGCGAAAAGTAGTCCCACACTACCTGAATACTCCTCAGTTAATTATGAAGTACTTACAAATAGCGGCAGATAAATTCCTTTACCATATTACCTTGCATTTCCAAACCATGTACTTGAACACACGTAAGCGAATTCACTATTATCACGCCCGGCCACAAACCGCGTACACCTGAGTGAAAAATAGTCCCAACACTACCTGAATTTTCCATCCGTTAATTACTGTGTACTTACAAACGGCGACAGATAAATAAAATGACTTTTATTATATTACTTTGAATTTCCATTCAACACACTTAAACACAGGTGAGCAAATTCACTGTTATTGTGCCCCGCCGTACCACCCGTACAGCGCAGCGAAAAATAGTCCATACACTACCCGAATTTACCTTCGGAAAATATAAGTACTTGCAACTATCGACAACGTATTTATGCATTATTATACTACCTAACATTTCCATTCAATATACTTGAACACGCATGAGTAATCTCACTCTTATAATGCCTGACCGTAATATTCTTGTAGTGGAGCGATATATACGTAGTCCCCCAAAATACATGAATCATCTTCCGTTAATTATTTAGTACTTATAAATGGAAACAGACAATTTAATATAAGTTATAATATAACCTAACCGATCCTACTGGTCGTGCATTCTACAGCGTGGGTTTAGGGCCGCTCTCATGCGGGGATTGCGGGTTCGAATCCGGAGCATGGATGTCTCTCTCTTGTGAGTGTTTGTGTTGACAAGCTGATATCTCTGCGACAGGCAGATCACTCGTCTGTAAGAGTCCTACCGAATGCGGTGTGTCCGAGTGTGATCGAGGAACCTTATAGCCCACTATGGCTGTCGAGCCATGAGAAAAGTATATATATATATACAAACTTGAATTTGCATCCAACAAACCCAAACATACTTATGATGTGCTCCGAGGAGTCATCAGCACCTACATTGCGAGATAATCTGTTTACTATAATTATCTCTTTACAAAATGATTGCTCACTTCACAGCCCCCGAGTACAGGCATTGTTACCATGAAATGTGATGTCATTAGTCTTGGTGAGTTAGAAACACCATAAAAGCAGAGTATGTTGAGGACCTTTAATAAGTCTGGGGAGAAATATCCATAGTTTGCTCTCACGTACGGCACTACTTGCGATAATATGGCATTGCGATGACGATATGACAGATACTCCATGACACGTGCCACACAGAAACACCGGAGGCAATTCACTAAGACAATCGCATTACTTCAGTATGGACATCCCTTAAGGCGAAGACACATTTGTCATCTAGCTGATGAGCAGATTATTCAAGAAGGAGGTAACTGGAAGTATGTAGCACTTTAAATTAAACCTTTAAAGACGAAGCGCAGACCGCTTTATTTAGAGACCCAGTCCGTACCGCGCTGTAAACACTATTCATCTCGGTTATAAAAACCAATCAGTTTATGCTGTAAGTGGCACAAGTCACTGTTTGTTATCAAGTAAATACAAAACATATAAAAACAATGTGGAAAGAACGTAGAGTTGTTGAATGTTAAACTAGTTGGTGCACGTAACCAGTAGGCTTTAAAAGGTTAATCTCCTATATGCTCTGTGTTACGATTAATAATTTTGTATTACATTTAGAGTTACCGACCAAAAAGAAAAAAGAATTGAACAGGAATATACGTAAAAGTACATATTGTAAAAAGAAACGCCTTAAAGCCCATTTCCCAGTGCGGATCGCAATTTTACTATACAGTGCTCTATAAATTTCATTCCCGTAAATTTGAAATTATTTTGTTTTCTGTTAAATACGAGAAGTATTACAGGGAATAACAATTTTACAGAAGCAACAATTTCTGCACTCTGCAGATCACGGTCAGTGTTAATACAAGTACTTTATCACTGCTTACACATCTCTAACAGTCCTTCTTACGACCCACTCCTGATCCCATTACGAAGGGACAAACATACACGGCCATGTACAATGTATAAATTAAATTAGCCATTTTTTTCAGCCTGCGCGTGCGGCCAATGAAAAGCTGACAGTTGACAAATGAATATGAGAACCAGTGGTTAAAATTTTAGCGGACGTTCTTGGATGAAACTTAGAATTCCCACAAAAATTACCGATGTAATCTAAATGGACTTACAAGAATGGTGTAAGTATGTAAATTCTAAATCAGCTAATCTGATTTATCTTGCCTCGCTGATAATTGAATGGATGATTTTCAACAATGCCAGGTGCCTTTTATCTCACAAAGACACGGACAATGGCCGGTCAGAACTTTCATCCATTTGGACAAGGTATTTAGTGCATATATTTCAAACTCCGCTCACGCGACAATATCAGCAGGCCTGCTTAAGTAAACAAAACACCATTATCTCGCTTAGAGTACTAGGAGGAGAGGAAACCAAGTCTGTTTTGCACGGTTGCCTAGCCACTGGATCGTCTTGTGGTGAGGTCACACTAGTGAACATAATCCAAACGTACGGTGGAACTCCACTAATCCGTACGCTGGTTATCCGGATCGGCTTGGCTCTCCGCGTAAACATTTTCTTACTGTAATTGTACTACATCTTTTTATGGGTTAAATTTTTCCCCTAGTTTTCAAGTACATATAGGTATTATGTATAATTGTTTTATATTTGTACATAAATAAATGTGGCCTAAAACAGTCGTTTTTAGAATTTTTCCCACTTCAAGATGCCAATGTAGCCTATTTTCAAAGAAAAAATCCGATTATCCGGATTTTATACATATCCGTGTGTTTCGCCTTCCCAATTAATCCGGATAAGTGAAGTTGTACTGTACTATTTGTAAATCACTCCCTCTTTTTGGTTTAAGGCCATCTTCAACATTCCATTTACCTGAATAGATATGTACGAGTAACCTGTCATTTTGATTGAGCGGATGTTTCCATTTTTCACCTGGCAAGTCCTTTTTTCGTTTTTAAAATAGTTTAAATTTGGCCGGACTTTTAGAGCGGAAACTCGGGTTCAATGCAAAACCAGTCCACGTGAGAACTGTGGAGGAAAAAATGGCAATGGGACGGGGTTTTATTCGAGTATGTCGGTTTTCCTCTGCCATTATAATCTCTCTAGTGCTTCATATTAATTCATTCATCTACCACCGCAACTATATCAGCTCAGCACATGGCAGTGTCGTTACATTACACACTTAAAGTACTTTAAATTGTACCTGTAATGGTTTACAAAACATGTACAGATATTTACTCACCAGAATAGCTATTGCCTTGACCACGGTGGCGAAAGAAGAAGGCAGATCATTATATGTTTATGACCAGTAACCAATCTATTCTAGTTAAAAATGTCCTGCCCAGATGTGCAGCCTTGTTAAATATCTACGTTTTGCATTCATAAAGAATTATGTATGTGGCAGAACATGTACATTTTCTGCACATTGCTAGCCCGGAGATAAAGATAACCATAGTCATGCGGTCAAGGCCAGAGATGTTCTCGACAGTAAGTGACATTATGTTTCATTTTAATTTTAATGTTTTCCATCCCGAAGTGTTATAACACATAAATACAACGTATCAGTCAATAACAGAACACTTTATTTTATATACAATAAAAATAGTATATTGTCAGGGCGACATGTTGCGACCTTTATTAGGTCGTCTTCAGGCCCTCTGCGAAAACAGATCCAAGAGCTATCTATATTTCAATGCATTGTGGGATCCCAGATGCTTAAAGAATGTGTTATATGAATGTGAAATACATAAGTTTTTATATATTGGAATCTGTGTGGCGGTCTCAGCATTAAAAGGTTAAAAATTATTTAGAAGCTTGGATCTTTTGTACTTATACAGGTTGATGGATCTAGCCTGACCAGCTATTATGATTAATATTTCATGTAATTAAAAACACTAATAATTTTAATCTTCAGAGCATAAGGGGTTTCTTCGTCCATAATACTACCTACTTTAACTCCTGAATATCGTCCTAAGAAATCATTCCATCAGGAGATATTTTTTCCTCTCCGAGGGAAATATCCAGTCCATTGTACATCTTCGTGATTTTACTACTGTACTGACCCTCAACTGCTCGTTTCTCTTCTTCGTAAACCCTCTTCTTACGTAATCTCCTCCATTCTCTGTTAACTTCATCCCTATTGCGAGAGCTAAGACGTTTTGTTTCCAATCAAAACACGCAGCACAGCGTAGGCTACTGGAAATGTTCACTAATTGTTTCTGTGCTGTAATACGACTGTGTGTGAACCCGCCTCGCACCGCAGCAGCAGGTTCTGTGCAACTCGGCAGTTTCATAGGGCGTTAAAGTCGGCATCATAAAAGGAGTTTCACTGATTGTACGAAACAAAAATGAAAAAGAAACGGAGGATTGAAACAAACAGATAAAAAGAACTAAAAGGAAAGAATCTCGGACAATAAAGTTGGAGTGCATATTTGTCATGTAAGGCCGAGCTCAATGGCGTGTTCACTGAAGTAATTTGCACAGAACGATTTGCAATACATTACAGCAGCAGCAGCCTCTCAACTTACATCCATACCTGCCACTGCTGATAAATACTTTCGGGACACTGACATACATCGGCCATAAATTAATGAAGCCTAACACTTTTACTTCAGACAGAACCAATTCCAGAATAACATAAACAATTTTCCGTAAATTCATATTTTGCGTTCGGGGGACCGCGGTAACACAGTGGTTAAGGTGCTGTGCTACAAATCGGAAGGTCGCTGATTCGATTCCGGATGGTGTCATTGAAATTTTTCATTGATATAAAATCCTTCCGATCGCACTATGGCCCTGGGGTCGACTCAGCCTCTAACATGAGTATCATTCCTGGAGGTAAAAGCGGCCGGTGCGTAAGGCTGACAACCTTACCACTATCCTGCGCCGTTGTCATGAAATCTGGGAACCTTAACTTACTGGAACCCTCTGGGCCACTCTAGGCCTGTAAGGGGACTGATTTACCTTTTATATTTTGCGTTCATGAAGAAATTAAGAGCAGACTGGACTCTGAGAATGTCTGCTACCATTCGGTCCAGAATCTTTTGTCTTGCAGTTTGCTTTAGAAATGTGCGGATTAAAACGTACTGAACTACATTTTGACCAGTTCTTTCGTACGGTCTGAAACTTGCTCTTTCATGCTGAAGGAAGAACGTAGACGCAGTGTTCGAGAACAGGGTGGTGAGGAAGACGTTCGGGCCTATACGGGACGAGACGACAGGGGACTGGAAAAGACTGCACAGTGAGGTGCTTCATGACTTGTACTCCTCACAAAGAATTATCCGGCTGATCAAATCTGTAAGAAGTAGAGGGACGGAGCATGTGGCACGATGGAGGAGAAGACAGGTGCACACACGATTTTAGTGGGAAAACTGAGGGAAAGGACCACTTGGAAGACCAAGCCGTAGATGGGAGAATATTAGAATGAATCTTAAAGAATCTTTTTTGGGGGGGGGCGGATGATCTGAATTGATTTGGCTCAGGACAGGGTCAAGAGGCGGATCTTACAAAGGCGAAAATAAAGTTTAGATTCCATAACATGCGGGGAATTTCTTCACTGGTTGAGAAAATAAGATTCCAATAAGATCTCTGCTCCCTCGAGTTAGTTGACTGGTTGATTGGTTGGTTGGTTGGTTGGTTGGTTGATTAGTTAGTCAGAAATTATACAATAATTTGAATGCTATAATACACGTTCTTACCAGACATGCTTGCAATAACAACAACGCTCTTATGTAAACGGCGGTGAAGATGCTTAAACTGTAGTCCACTTCATTCCACCAGAAAGAAAACCCTTATGAATACTTATAAGTTTTATTTCGATGTATGTATTAACTGAAACGACACTTAAGAGTAAAGTGAATACAGCTTACAGCGGTAATGCTCATGCAAATGATGCCTTATATACAGCGCGCTCAAAGTTTCTCATATGGATTCAAATATACGATGTGTGGAACAACAGGACGCCCACAGCCAAAGGACGCATTTTACAATAAACCAGACATGTATTTATGTAGGCCTCCATGCCTGCTGAATGCGTGCTTACAATCACAACCCATGGCTAAACCAACAAACACACAAAGTCATTACATATCACGTCAAACGTGGAACGACGTCATTTCTTCCAAAGGAGGAGGTTGAAGGATATTCTTTGCTAATCAACAAAGACAGAAGCAACCCACACTCCACATCGTTGTTCCATACTTCGTGTTTCATAACTCTACGAAAACACAGAGATTAATTTATCAGTTTTAAAAACTGATTGCATATGGACACATGTACGCACACGTGCATACCGGACTATATTGCTTACAGAAATAATCTTTGGAGTTTCACAACTTTAGCTCACGTAGTCAGAGAATTTTACAGTACACCTTACCACAAATTATGTAAGTAGATGACATGATCATTCTTCTTTAAATTCTAAGAATTTCCGAATTAATTTGTTACCACAATGGAACCTAAAACGGTCATACCGAAAATGATACATCAAGATGTCATACTACAATCACAATTGATGTTGTTCATATGTTAATAGTTCATTGTGACATACAGACTGAAACTGCCAACAATCAAAGGAACAAACCAATGTCAACGGGATCCGAAGACGGCGCTTCATAATTGTCGACATTACATCACCCACACTTACAAAACACACAATATCTGAGAGAAATATAGTGCATGAATTAACAATATATAAACAAATCACAGTTAAATATATACAAACATTAATGTGACTATCAGAAAATTCAGTACCAAGTAAAGCATTCACTTTCAGTTACATATTAGAGTAAAGTAATACAAGGAGACCGCGCGTCAGACCATGGCCATTCAACTACAGCACATGTTAAAAAATAGAGTTACGAATAAAATGAGCAATACTTTCACTTCATGCAAAAGTTCTAGTACAACTATAATCTATAAATATAGCAGAAGAAGGTAAATACAAGATATTTGCTTTTATGATGACACAAAAATAACTACAGGGTGTCCATAAAGTCTTTCCCTGATTACAAACATTTATTACAAGAAATCTACGTGGAATACAAGCATATTTTTTTTACCATTACTTAAGTTAGTTTCTAAAATTTTATGTCATGTGCTTATTGTAACATTTGTAACATTTGGTTTTTGGATTCAACATTTCCAAACGGGGGGGTTGGGGGAGATGGCCCCACACCCTGGCCCCCACGATCGCCGGAAATCACCCCCCCCCCCCCCCCCGACTTCTTTTTA
>Ga0123355_10019978_pt1 | contig 10679 bp, 4 predicted proteins | sample TergutEmb28metaG_3_FD_89872 | JGI IMG/M metagenome (GOLD analysis project Ga0123355, IMG submission 89872) | Embiratermes neotenicus P1 segment gut microbial communities from Petit-Saut dam, French Guiana - Emb289 P1 | ecosystem: Host-associated > Arthropoda: Insects > Digestive system > Gut ...
CAAGCTGTAAACACAGTCTAGTGCTCCTGAGGATGGACGAAATCATCGCCCGAAATATGTTGAGCTGATTGAAATTATCAATAAACCGTTATTGTTGCATCTAGTTGGTTATTTATATTATTGCACTGTATATTTGCATTTTTTAAAACTGAAACTGTAATTTACTTATAAGGATACAAATAAATGAGAACACTTGCTTCTTAATTTCGGCAGGGTAAAGGTTAATGCGTTACAAGGAGACAGGGAATATTCTGAAATATGTGCCACATATCGGTCTGACACCATTTTATTACAATATCATGTGAGGTATCCGTCTGACACGATTTTGTTACAATGTCAAGTGACACATATCATCAGTATGACACGACTCTGTTAGAATGTCAAGTGACATATCATCAGCCTGACACGCTTTCGTTACAATGTCAAGTGACATAGCATCAGCCTGACACGACTTTGTTAGTATGTCAAGATCATCCTGCTGTGCTAAACAGGCCAAATGTTTGGCCTATCTACCACACCTTTCAATGGGATTACAGTTTCATTCACGGTTACATTCGTACTTACACACGTTTTAAAATACTGTCTTGCTGTAACAAAGTAAATAATGAGTCAGTGACGAACTGCAGGTTACCCACTATAACACCTCCCAACGTGACATGCAGCTAAATAATGAGGCACTCGCTGTAGCATATCACAATCCCATCCGAATCCGTAAGTTTCGACTGCAAATTTCTCAACTTCCCCATTTTTCTTGCAAAAAGTGACTGCACAGACAGTTCTGTAACCTCGGGCAGCATTAAATCGACACTTGAATAAAGCACTCGACATTAAACACTGATCATGGACGATTAAAGCCATACAATTCGCCGCAAACACACCTGGACATGTGGCTGCTGCCACGTCTCTGATAAAGCGATTTATCTCAGATACGCGTCCAGATTTGATCAGACCTCATACGGGAAAAGAACACCTACTCGCGATTACGAGGCTCTAGGCAGGCGTACACACCGAATGACACGCGAGTAGTGCATTACGACAACGCGGCCTCTCAAATGACCCTGCCGCAACTAACACAAAATGGAAAATTAAAATACAAGCAGCTTACAGTACATTATTAAAGTGAATTTTGACCTGCCTTTGCTCCGCACGAAAATTAACATTCTGCCGCCAATTCGAATCAGATCATCTAAACGTACATCGGTGACTCCTCTCATACTCGGACCAAGAAGGCTAACTCCGCGGCGCGAGGGGGCCTGTGAGTCACGTGAGCCCACTGACGTAGAGACTACTGAAATTTGTCGTGGGTTCTTTGGTACTGGATTCCGTTGTTCTGGTAGAAGACAATATTCTTTATCCCCGTTACCAGATCTGAGAGTCATTTCATTAAAAAAAAAAAAAAGTCTCCCGATTATCGACCTGCGAGGGGCCCACAACCGGGTATATACTACGCCACTGTTAAAATACTACGCTTCAAAAAACTGACCTTGTATAAATGTTCCAAGGAACGACACGGCAGACGAGGAACTGTAGCAATTCTATCCAAAAACAAAAGAAAATAAATTCAGTTCTCAAAAATGCACACTGGAGAAGCCTCGACAATAAGACGGCATGAAACTTGATACCAAACGCATGCACTCAGTGCTGTAATGCACAGAACATCAACGTCTCCTTCATGTGGACTGACCGATGTTGGACAAAAACTTTAAAACTGCCATTTGGAAACAATGTCGAACTAGTATGCGTTCGGGCGGGAACTCGGCCAGTGTCAAAACAAAATACTGCAATTCTTTTTGGACAACTGACAAGCAAATTCCCCTTCAAAAATTGACTTTAAATATAAACTAACTCTGTCTATTGTTACAAGCAGTCTGACGATTTCTTGAGGCCATGACCGCTGCCTTGCTAATATAATGAGGGGTATATTTTAGTGATTATTTTTGACATCACTGTCCTGCAAAAGAATGAACACACTGCTGAACTAAATAAACATCGTCACGTAATTTCTGGGTCTAGGATGTTGACCCAATCTGCCCCTAACCTAGATACAGCTCTAGTTTCTTAAGATGCTTATTTATTCTTATAATAAAACCAACTAGATGCAATAATTTCTCAAATTTATTTTTGGACTAAAACTCTACATGTTTCGGACTGTTCCTCTGTAAATCATCAGGAGTTTTTCACTGTACACACAGCAATGGTATATGTGCTGACAGCTTGCCAGCAGGATCAGGACGGAACTAGTTCCGTCCTGATCCTGCTCGCAAGCTGTCAGCAAACCTGTATGACATATACCATTGCTGTGTGTACAGTGAAAAACTCCTGATGATTTACAGAGGAACAGTCCGAAACATGTAGAGTTTTATTCCAAAAATAAATTTCAGAAATTATTGCATCTAGTTGGTTTTATTATAAGAATTTATCACGATACACGGTCACCTGAACGTTAAATGCTTACTTATATACGTAATATGGACCACAGGAATTGGGGCTGTAAGCCACGGGTTTAACATCCATATTCCAGGCTGTGACGCTACGCTGTCTGGTGTATGGATGGATATGGTGTCTCCATCTTCACGGTAACCCTAAAAATGAGCAAGCACGTTCGTCTGAAACGCCGGTTGCGGACTGAACAGACGAAATCCAGATATGGAGACGGTGGTTGTGGATTATGGTGACACGCAATCGCGGACAACCGAGAACGAGCGGTACTTACCTTCTTATGAAATGCTACACACATTCTCACAATTCAAAAGATTTGAAATGAAAGGCAGAAGACTATTACATTCATATTCTATGCGTGAATCGAACTCACGACTGTCGGGGAGCCGAAAACCTTCACGATCACTGCGCATGCCCGATGCAGTCAATACTAAAGTAAACAAAGCAACGAACAATACGTCCGCATTTCGAATGCGATAGCCTTGTCGGATTCACACTACAAATGAAATTACAGCTTCTGTTTCCGCCAGATGGCGGGGGTCAAGAGGTTACTTCTACCTCATATGGGGCTCCACGAGGTGGCATACGTGCAATACCGTAGGGACACGAGCGCGGCAATCAGACCGAGATGGTAAATCTGCCTTTTTCGTTAAAATGGAATCGGATTATGACGGGCAAGACGCTTAGCCACAAAACCTGTTCTAGCAGGTAGGTCTACCTATGTACTCCCGGATGGTGTCATCAGGTCAAACAGCACTTGAAACTCTATGCACTGCTTCTTATTACAGTGGCCCAGCGTTTTATGCCATCTTTATATGACGTATATGAAACGAATGCATAATAGAAACCTGTCTGTCCGTCCGCAGAAGAACTCCACCTCCGAAATTACTTAATGTTTTTATGTTAAATATGACACTGAGTCTATACCACAAATTTTACGTGCAATTAAATACTGCCCTATACCCATATTTGACAACTATTGTCCGTGACTTACCGACACTACTCTGGCGTGCGCGTGTACCCGTGTGGACGGTGGGTGGGCTACGTTAATACGATACATAAGTCAACAGGAAGTGGCATACGATAGTTGCCACATAAAAACGATAGTTTTCGTATAAAATAATGTCCCTATAACACTAGCTTTACAGCAAGACTAGTTCGCAGGCAGCTACAGCAGACCTGATACTCTACATTCAACCGACGGTACACTTTATCAGTTTTCTCAAATACAGATAATTATACACAAAATGTGGAGGTCTGATGCAGTTTTACTTGACACAAGTTTCAAATATGATACGTACAAAGGTGAGCGGAAAAGTAATTTCTCTTAATTTATTTTCCTTAACAGGAATATATATATATATATATATATATATATATATACCTATTTCTGTGGCGCTGCTGCCCAACGCGGGCCATGACCTCCTCATTCTTGAGGTCACTAGATCACACACAACGACGCATCACAGTCGGTACGACTCCTCTGGACGAGTGATCAGCTCGTCGCAGAGACCTCTACCTGACAACACACAACACTCACAACACACAAACATCCATGCCCCCGGTGGACTTCGAACCCACGATCTCAGCAGGCGAGCGGCCGTAAACCTACGCCTTAGACCGCGCGGCCACTGGTACCGGCTAACAGGAATATGTATCTCACCGAAACAAAAACTGGTGCTTTTTAAACAGTTACTTCTCAACACAATCACCTCCACACACTTCTGCCAGCGATCAGGCAGTTTCACGAGTTCGTCACGACGGAACTGTGGGTCCCGGTGATGGCACGTCGTCGGCGCTGTCGTAACATCACCGGACAAGAAGTGACACCGTCTCAGTTGTTGAAAAAAACGGAAGTCATATGGAGCCAAGTCTGGTGTGTGTTTGTGTGTGTGTGTGTGTGTTTGTGGATTACTGTCGAAGCCAAGAATATGTTCGTTCCTGTTCCGCAATTTTAACTTTGCCATTTCGGTGAGCTACCGCATGCTTTTCCGTGGGCTCCCACCACACTACGATCCGGTGTGAGGAGTCAGGTGGCGGTCCACACCTTCCACGGCTCTGCTGGTCAATCAGTCTGATATATACGGGATTCGCACGCATAAACGCACAGCCCACCGTTACTGATGCCTACTCAGAGTCCCCACTAGCAGACACGCACAGGTCAGCAGTACTGATATCTACTCAAATTCCCCACAAGCAGACACGCACAGCCCACCGGTACCGATGTCTACTCAAAGTCCCCATTACCAGACACGCACAGCCCACCAGTACTGATATCTACTCAAAGTCCCCAATAGCAGAGACGCACAAGCCCACCGGAACTGTTGTCTAGTCGAAGTCCCCACTAGCAGACACGCACAGCCCACCGGTACTGATATCCACTCAAACGTCCCCACTCGTCGACAACTGTCAATCGGGAGAAACCTTCTGCTTTCAAATTTTCAGTTGCTGCATGCTGTTCACTTAGCACTGACTTGGTCTTTCTACCTGTGCCAGCCTCACTACTGTAACAGGCAGAAACATGCAACTTCATAAACTAGTGTAGGAAAGCCTTACTGAATGAGTGCAGTTCAGTACACGCTGCTATGTGCTTTTGCCTCTTGGGGAAAGAAAAAAGAAAAAAGAAAAAAAAACGGAGGAACGATTTTTCAGCATGTATTCGTGTTAAACGCATGACAAGCAACATAATCAATTCCTCTGTTCTTAAGCAGCTGTGTTTACCAAGACTTGTATGCTACTCGAAGTTACAAAGCCTTCTGACTCTCATATCTGCCACTATAAATCAAACATTTCACAAACATTATCTCCCTTGACAGAAAATAAATCTTGTGTATGCCGAATGAATGTATTAAGTACCTCAGCAAACTGAATGAGAAATGTCAACATAGACTTTTAAGAACGCTAAAAATAACCATGGTGCATAATACTGACATTACGCATTTTCTTTTTCCAGAGAAACCTGAAAGCACTTCGCGAAACAGTTCTGAAATCACCTTCTAATTAGTACGATACTGCAGCGCACATACCTCTCACCATAAATTACCTGACAAATTACATGTGGCTTTTCAGGCTTAAGAACAATACAAGTAAACCTGTCGTTCTAAGAAACAAAGCAGACAAATACTGAATCAACACAAATAAAAGCTTTGACTCTGCACTTTATCTCGTAACTTGCAGAATTCTACCTGCAAGCCGGTCTTGGTGGCTACAATATTCCTGGAATACTACTGAAAGGAAAACAATTACATCTGGTGACTGCTCTGAGAACACTAAAAGAATTCCCACTATTAACAACGACATGACTGGCAGCAAGACAGAATTTGTTCCACGACAGGCATCTCTAAATATCTGCCAAGAGGACTTAACTCCATGCAGCAGTCCTTCTTGAGTAGCTAAGAAGGTCGCAGCCAGTCAAGAAATTCCCTGCATTATGGAACTCGAAGTTTCATTACCGCATTCACAACAGCCCGCCACCTGTCCCTATCCTGCACCAGATAAATCCACTCCATGCCCCCCCCCCCAACCCACTTCCTGAAGATCCATTTTCATATTATCCTCCCATCTACTCCTGGGTCTTCAAAGTGGTCTCTTTTCCTCAGGCTTCCCCACCGAAACCCTTTATGCAACTCTCTTCCCACCTATACGTACTACGTGCCCCGCCCATCTCATTCTTCTTGATTTGATCACCCGAATAATATTTGGTAAGGAGTACAGAACATACAGATGTCTGTTTCCTTATGCTAATGTCGCTCGCGGCTGCTGCAGATATCAATTTCACGCGCTATATTAACATACCGTCAATCAGGTGGGAAGCTGATGATAGATACTGGCTACATAGCGCTAGAAATTTGTATATCGTGAATCTATAAGGTACTGTTTTTCGTGTGTAACAGGAATAAATAAAAACACAGTAAGAAACCTAGGCTAACAAACAAGATAACCGAGTTCGAATCTCGTACCCCCAGAATACAAGCCGCGTGCGTTGCGGTTAAGCAGACTGCGCGACTGATAGTAAAGAAGAAAAAGGAAACGGAATATTTGGTCAGGTTTTCGCAGGTGTAGCTAAGGATGCCGTTCGTCTGGGGCCCTTGCCCAAGTTGACACCACTTCGTTATCTCGAAACATCGGGGAAGTGATAAAGCGGCGCCATATCCCAGAAAAACGGACTCCCCACCATGAGTTGTACATTTATAAGCAATTGGTGGAACTGGGACAGATATCTCACGAGCACTGCAAGGACGCAGCAACCGACTTTTTCCTCTTTGCTTGGTCAACAAACCGGCAGTTTGAAAGGATGTTGAGCACCTTGCTATATCGGTAAGTGCTAATGAACGATAAGGAATGTCAATTTACTTTTCCGAAAGCAACTCGTCATTAAATAACCGTTACAGCACTAAGGGCAGAGGGACTGCTAGCTTATAACGACGCCCTCGCGTCTAAACCGAGTACCGAATTGGATCGTCGGAGAAATCGCCGTCTTGTCTGTGCGGAGCCTCGCGATGGGCTAATGCAGAAGTACTGCCTAAAGATCAGTATTTTCAGAACAAATTCTGAAAGAACAACGCCAGAAAGCCGCAGAGGAAAAATATGTAAATAATACAAAATTACGTACTTTGACTAGCTTTCGGTGTGTGTGACGCCGTGTAGACACGTACAGATTACTAACGTTTCGGATATACTGTCTGCATTTGGCACGATCCTCCGAACACTGGTACATAACAACGCAAACAGCATTCAATCAATGAAAAAGACAACTTTGTCACCTCCAAGATAACCTTAAATACAACTATCACACTTATACATTACATGAGAAGCTACAGTGCACGGCGAAGGCAATCAATAACACTGCCACTGTAGGCTACCACATAGACTATCACGCCACGTCCAAGGGCGTGAAGATAAAGCTCCGCACATTCTAGATCTTGGCATCAAACTGAGGATTCGAACCAATAACACAAAACTCACAAAGTTAATTTAAAACAATAAGCATTACTGGTAAATTGGAATAAAGGGTATTTCGTACTTACTCATATTGAAATAGTTTCCACATTGCTATGACAAAAAAAAAAGATCACAAAACCTTGTTCTTTGCTGAATTCGATCACTGGAGAGCAACGTTTAACGCAAAGCATCACAGTACTGGGTACATCATTATTCCAAAGACAATGGAAACAGACAAGGAATAAATGGGCACGGTTAATACTGTACAGTACTGCCAATGTCACGGTTCATACTGTACAGTACTGCCAATATCACGGTTCATACTGTACAGTATTGCAAATGTAACTTCCGATGAAAAATTAAAATTGCCTTCAATCTTTCATTTCCTCTAGCACTTATGTAGCCATTTCTTTTTCACTTTCACCAATCACCACATCACAAAAACCGCGATTATGGAAGGAACCGCTTGTGGATGGCGGGAAGACTCGAATTACATGTAGGCCAAGAACTGTGTATGTCCTGTGATATCAGGTTCGCAAACCACATTGTGTGACGTGTTAAATGCCGCGTGACACATGTGGTTATACCAAAAACACAACTAAGCTTTGTAACCGCATGTCCGTAATTCAAGTTAACAAAAAGTGTAGGTCCTGAGAGAAATTTAGCTACTGCGAAAACCGCAATGAAAGTTAAGAATGATCTAATTGGGCTGGGTGTGGTGATGAGTGCTATCAACTGGCTTACGGAAGGTTCCGATGGAGGGCTCTAGTGAAAGAGGAGTTTCTTGAACAGCTGAACGACTACCAGCTTCTCAAAAGGGGCTCTACTCCACCACACTCCTTGATTGTAAACTTTCTCTCGACGAACTCCAATCCCGATTTTTAAAACAGCAAAACCTAATCAGAACGACAGCCATTAGAAAACATACACTTTCGATCCACTGTATATGGATTGCGCCGATACCAGCGGCCGCGCGGTCTAAGGCGAGGGTCTGCCGCTACTCGCGTGTTGGGATTGCAGGTTCGAATCCCGCCGGGGGCATGGATGTCTTGTTTCTTGTGAGTGTTGAGTGTTGTCACGTAGAGATATCTGCGTCGGGCTGTTCACTCGTCCAGAAGAGTTCTACCGAGCGTGGTGTGTCTGAGAGTGATCGTGAAGCCCTGGCCAACTCGAGGCTATTGCCCAATGGAAATGTGGATTACTCTTCATCAGAAGTTTGACTTTAAGCAATGCAGACAGGAGGCCGCTCCAATGCACATTATTTGAATGGCTGTGGTATATTTCGGCAAACCAAACACTACAACGGAAGTAATGCAAGAAAGAGCAGCGTCACACCACAGCACTAACGTGTATAATCTTTGCTGAAGAATATGTGTGTGCCGCATCTGGTTTTCCTTACTATTCACTTTCCACAATTACCTCTCAGACAAAGAGAACAGTTCATCCTAGAACAGGCTATGAAGGCCCAGAGGGGAAGTACAGGTATAAGCTAACTTCAGTGCTAGATGGGGGTGGGCTGTCAATGCCACGCCCCGGCCGCTTTACCCCCGGGAATGAGCCGGCACTCACTGCATAGGATGTTGGGTGGGCCCCAGGGCCGGTCTGGACGGGTGAAGAAAATCTCGCCACCACCGCGATTCGATCTCCGGAACGTCCAGCCCGTAAAGAGTCGCTATAACGACTGAGCTATCCCGGCTCAAACACCGAGAATGGATGCCCAATATCCAGTGGATATCGTGGACTTTCCCCCTAAGGAAACTGACCACTTACCTCTGCCTAGTGCTCAAATTAAAAATTCGTAAAGCTATACCTCCAGTCCAGACCTAGGCGTAGATGGGTTGATAACATTAGGATGGATCTCCAGGAGGTGGGATGTGGGTATATGGACTGGATTGGACTGGCGCAGGATAGGGACAGGTGGCGGACGCTTGTGAGTGCGGTAATGAACCTTCGGGTTCCGTGAAATGCGGGGAATTTCTTGACTAGCTGCAAACCAGATAGTTTCTCAAGAAGAATTCTGCACCATGGAGTAAGTAAGTAAGTAAGTAAGTACTACCTCCAGTCCACCATGCGTCTACATGACGTGGTGCCGATTTCAGGGTCGTTACTTAAATGTGCGGTTGCATGCAGTCGCGTGGTGTAAGGCGCCAACAGTCTTGGGACTACTCGAGCAGGGGATCACGGCTTATAACTCGGCTGAGTGAATGCATTATCGCACTCTTTCTGCATAAGCCATGCAGATGTATAGTGGAGTGCAGCTACAGCTCCACTCTTTCTGAACCTCGACATTCGATGGAGGTGAGTGGCCAGCTTTTATCCCCGGGCGCATTACCCCAGGGTAAACCGCCCCGGGTATCCATTGAATAAGATGATGGATGGGCCGCAGTCGGTCTGGACAACTCATAGACGATAACCTCTTGCACCTGCCTGGATTCGAACCATGATATGTCGACTGCCCAGCCCGCAGGCTAGTCACTGTACTGACTGAGCTATCCCCATCTGCGTAATGTAGGGGGATAGACGCCCCGTCTGCGTAATACCAAACGATCATAAATTAACAATCGATGCTTAATTAGAACAGGTCACAAGCCCAATCTGTGGAAGCTGAAGAGGATTACGAAACTAATGACTGTTTTTTCTGGAAATAAAACGGTCTCGGTAGAAACACAAACAAGTAAAGCGGCCATGTATGAACTATTTCGTAAACTGCTACCAAACCGACATAGTTCTGTCTATCCCTACACAAGATGTTATGAAAATGAAATCCCCCCCTACAGCTAGCCAGCCCGCTACACAAACAGCAGATGCTTGCAACGCGTGCTACTAGGGTTGTTATCGCTCATCATCCTCCCTGGCTCGTGCTACAACCCCTATACAGACTCAGACATCCCTCTTTTATACACGATTTCGGTTTCTGCTGCTCTTCTACGTCTATTGTGAGGCTTAAAAACAAACTGTCACGTAAATTCTGGTAGGTCGTAAAACCCACAGGGAGGCAACTGTGCATGTTTCAACTGTGTTAGCTACTGAATGAGTCCGATTAAAATTGCCAATGGGGGGTCTAAGCTGAAAGCTGACAGACAAATTTAATTTCAGTAAATATCCATCTGGCACAAATGCCAGGACCTTATATGTAACTCTAACTCTACTGACATCACTGTCCAACCCCCCCCCCCCCCCCCCCCCCCAAAAAAAAAAAAAAAATATAAAAAAAAAAAATAAAATCACCCCCCCCCCTTCTTTTTTTTAATTTTTTTTTTTTAAACATTTTTTTTTAAAAAACAAAAAAAAAAATTAAA
>Ga0123355_10019979_pt1 | contig 10679 bp, 12 predicted proteins | sample TergutEmb28metaG_3_FD_89872 | JGI IMG/M metagenome (GOLD analysis project Ga0123355, IMG submission 89872) | Embiratermes neotenicus P1 segment gut microbial communities from Petit-Saut dam, French Guiana - Emb289 P1 | ecosystem: Host-associated > Arthropoda: Insects > Digestive system > Gut ...
ACAACAGAAACACGAGACACGAGACACGAGACACGAAACACGAGACACGAGACACGAGACACGAGACACGAGACACGAGACACGAGACACGAGACACGAGACACGAGACACGAGACACGAGACACGAGACACGAGACACGGTAGAGATTTTTCTTCCAACGCCGCCCGTTAAGGCGTATCTTCCAGCCATAAGGCGTATCTTAACACAAAGATTTACCGCTGTCAATAGGCTGTGCTACATTCTACCTGAATAGCACCTTTCTTTCCGATCTCCGCGCGACTTCCCCAACAATCGCGGCGCTCGCGTCCCCGGCCTTCCGTATGCGGGAAACAAGCTCTTCGGCCTGACCGGGGTCTACGGCGATCAAAAGCCCGCCGGATGTTTGAGGGTCAAAGAGCAGTTCCTGCACGGCAAAGGGAAGGCGGGTTACATCAACGGAATCTTCGGCAGGGGTTCCGGCGGCGGACGCGTCCACCCGGTTGCGGTTGCGCTGTCCGGCGGCGGTAATGATGTACTCGTCAGCGTATGCCGCCGCCGCCGGGATAAACGGCAGGGCTTCGGGCCAAAGGACTATCGTTGCCGAAGACGCCGCCATCTCCAGCGCGTGAACCAACAGGCCAAAGCCGGTAATGTCCGTGCAGGCGCTCACCTGAAACCCCGCCATGCTCTCGCAGGCATAGCGGTTCAGCCGCTCCATGGAAGAGACGGCAAGGCGCGCGGCTTCTTCGTCCGCCATGCCAACCCGCAGAGCGGTCATGACAATGCCCACGCCCAAGGGCTTGGTAAGCAGCAGTTTGTGACCGGGCTTGGGCGTGTTGTTCCGTATGACATTCGCTGTTTCCACAATGCCGGTAACAGCAAGGCCGTACTTGGGCTCCCGGTCGTAAATGGAGTGCCCGCCGCCCAGTACCGCCCCGGCCTCGGCGATTTTTTCCGCGCCGCCGGCAACAATGTCCGCCAGTATCTGTTTGTCCATTTTCTCAGGGAAGCACACCATGTTCAGCGCCACTAGCGGCCGCCCGCCCATAGCCCACACATCACTTAACGCATTCGCCGCCGCTATCCGCCCAAATGTCTTTGGGTCGTCGATCATGGGCGGGAAAAAATCAACCGTAAAGATAAGGGATTTTTCGTCATCAAGCCTGTAGACTGCGGCATCGTCGCTGGTATCGTAGCCGACAAGGAGCCGCCCGTCGCCGCCAGAGGGAAGGCCCGCCAGCAAAGAAGCGAGAGCTGAACTTTCTATCTTTGCCCCACAGCCGCCACTTACGCAGTTCGACTGTAACGATCCAGTGCCCGGTCGCACCTTTCCCCCTGCAAAAAATGGCGGAGGCGTGTGAGAATCGAACTCACCAAGGACGTTTCCCCCCTTTGACGGATTTGAAGTCCGCAGCCGCCACCAGACGACATTCACCTCCGCATGGTAAAATCAGTGTACAGGTATTTGCGGAAGTTGTCAACCACACCGCGCGCCGCCCACGCCAAACCGTGCCTTGACACGTTCCCGGCAGAAATGATAGGATTTCGGTAACGTTACCGGGCGATTAACTCAGTGGGAGAGTGCTACCTTCACACGGTAGAAGTCACTAGTTCAAATCTAGTATCGCCCAAAAACGTTCCTGTTCAACAGTGCTAAAGCCTGAAGTACGCCCGTATCTGCAGGCTGGCAACATGCCGTACGGGCGTGTTCCGGCCCATGACGGGGATTTGGTAGCCCAGCAAAAACTCCATTGGCAACGCCCAGTCCAAAAAGAACACGGACACATTGGGCCCGACAGAGAAGCGGTGGACACTCCCCTCGTCCGTATGCAAAAGGTGGTTCCCCGAAACGGTATACCCCGGGCTAAAATAGTACGTAAACGGCAGGCCAATTTCCAGCGCGATATTGGATGCGGTAAAGCGATGGGTGAATGTTGGCTCTATCTCGAATGTAAGGTCATAGCCAAAGTTGACATTGACGTTGGGTACTCCCGCCGCCACCATAGCAGCCTGTCCAAGCCCGAGATCCCCAAAACTCCCTCTAGTGGGATAGAAGATGAACTCGTTGTAGAAGTTGATGTAGAAAAATTCGTTGACAACAACATCGAAGTAGCTTCTTAGCCCAAGGCCGAGTACGTGGTTGTCCAGACGGGCAACGTTGGGCGTACCTCTCGCAAGTTCGTCCGTAAAATCCGGGCTTGACAGAGGTATCTTGAGCCCGGGGCCGAAAGCCAAGCGGAACGTGTCGCTTGCCACCGGCGCTTGCGGGCCGATAATCTGCACCTTGGCCCCAAGGAAGATGTCTCCCATGCCGGAAACTACGCCAGACCCGCTTGGGTTAACAGCCATCGGGGCAGCTACCCTGTCCACGTCCGACCAGAGGTTGATACCCGGCGTCCACTGCACAGCCCCGGTGATCCATGAATTAATCCCGTACTCCAGCGCGAAACCCATGTTGAACATTCTGGTGGGCGGCACGTAGGGGGTTGTTTCGCCAACAGCCGTGCGGCTTCCGCCTTCGGTGAATCTTTGGTCGAAGCTGATAAATGTCGGCACTACGTAAAAGCGCCCTACCCGCGCGGGCATTACCCGGGCGTGTTCGGCAAACAGGGCGGAACCCAACAGCAAAAATACCACGCCAAAAATCATACATCGTTTCATAAAAAAGCTCCCTTTTCAAAAAATAGTTGTATCCAGTAACTTAGACATATTTGCTGATTTTGTCGTTTTTGTCAAGGCTGGTTTCAGGGCTTTAGTCTGCGGCCTTCCCTTGTATATATTTCCGCCGCAGGGTATGGTAAAACCATGTACAAAGCCAGAGTAGAACACGAGTTTTCCGCGGCGCACTTTTTAAGCCATTACCGGGGCAAGTGCGAAAACCTTCACGGACATAATTACAAAGTCCGCCTTTGGGTTAAAGGCGCAAAGCTTGACGAAGGGGGAATGCTGGCGGATTTTTCCCTGTTAAAGAAAGCCCTAAAAGACGCTGTGGAGCCTCTGGATCATTCAAACCTGAACGACATGGCGGTGTTCAAAAACGATCCCAGCGCCGAGCGCATTGCCCGCTACGTTTTTGAAAGGGTCTGCGAAAAACTGCCCGCACTGGGGATAGACAGCGCCCTTCTGCACGCGGTGGATGTCTTTGAAAGCTCCCGCAGCATGGCCCGTTACTTGCCGGATACGACGGCGGTACGTGAGTAGGGCCTTCCGCCATTTTCCGGCAAAAGGATGGAAATAAAAATTGCGTATTCTGCTGGACATTTTTCTTTTGATTGCCGGATTTGTTTTGCTGATAAAAAGCGCCGATGTGTTTGTCAGCGCAAGCGTCGAGATTGCCAAACGGCTGAAGATACCGAAGGTTATAATCGCGTTAACGGTAATGGCGATGGGAACCAGTCTGCCAGAGCTTGTAATAAGCGTGTCGGCGGCAATCGGCGGCTCTGGCGACCTTGCCGTTGCCAATGTCGTCGGATCGAACATATTTAACCTGTTGTTTATCGTGGGGCTGTGCGCGCTATTGTACCCTATTGACGTAAATTTAAGCGAAATATCAAGGGACTACTGGATTTCTGTCGCCGCGACTGTTTTGTTTTTCGCAATGGTAATTGTGTCAGGCGATACCATCCCCCGCTTGGGCAGTTTTATCCTTCTTGCCGGATTTCTGACATACATGGCTTTATTGGTGCGGTTTACGTTAAAAACCAAACCCGAGGACGACGACGCGCGGCAAAGCGGCGGCAAAGCCAGACCCCTTGCGCTAAGCGTACTCTTTGCGGTTTTAAGCGCCGCCGCCATAGTAGCGGGGGGGCAGCTTACAGTTTTAAGCGCGGTAGACATTGCCTTGGCTATAGGCATCACGGAGCGGGTGATAGGGCTTACGGTAGTGGCAATGGGCACGTCTCTGCCGGAGCTTGTAACCACCTTAATCGCCGCCCGCAAAAAAGAAGGCGAGTTCGCCCTGGGCTTTATCATCGGCTCAAGTATTTTCAACATTATGTTCGTGCCCGGGCTTGCGGGGCTTATCACCCCCCTTACCGTTGAAAGCGGCGTAGTGTTTGATTTGGCGCTTCTAACGGCAGGGACGCTCCTCCTGTTTCTGTTTGCCCGCTCCGGCAAGCGGATTGTCCGCCTTGAAGGACTTGCTATGGTAATGGTATATTTGGGGTATATGGCTTTTGTGATTTTGCTTTAAGCCATTGCGGAGTTAGGGAAGGAAATACATGGCGGGAAAAAAACCGGAACTGTTAAGGAGGATTTTATGTGGCAATGTCCAAAGTGCGGCAGGGATTTCAAAAACACAAACCAAAATCACTACTGCGGCAAAACCGGCACGATTGACGAGTACATAGCCGGACAGCCTGCGGAGGTTCAGCCCATTCTGCGGCAAGTCCGCGCGGTAATACGCAACGCCGCCCCGAACGCCACGGAAAAAATTTCGTGGCAAATGCCGACATTCTGGCAGGACGGAAACCTCATACAATTTTTCGCCCACAAAAAGCATCTGGGCCTTTACCCCGGAGAGCTGGAGCGGCTTCCCTTTGCGGACAGGATTTCTTCGTACAAAACATCAAAGGGCGCGATTCAGCTTCCTTACGATAAGCCCATTGATTTTGAATTGATAGCGGACATCACAAGGTGGCTGGTATCCTGTGTTGAAAAAGAAGCCAAAACGAAATGAGCGAAAAAATCTATGAATACAACGCGGTAATTCAACGCGCCGGGACACCGGGCGGCGCGTATGTTCCGTTTCCGTATGATGTCCGCGCGGAGTTTGGAAAAGGCAGGGTGAAAGTCCACGCCGCCTTTGACGGCGAACCGTATGACGGCAGCGTTGTCAACATGGGTGTGAAAAACACCGACGGCTCGGTGTGTTATGTCATTGGTGTTCTGAAAAGCATCCGCGCGAAAATCGGCAAACAGCCGGGCGACAGCGTTCGCGTTACCATAAAAGAGCGGGAATGAATTGACGTATGGATTTTATTCCGGCAAAAACCATTGTAGCTCAGGTAAAAAAGCACGATTGGTTTGGTGTCGATTACAACATGAATATGTACCGGGGATGCTCTCATGGCTGTATATATTGCGACAGCCGCAGCCACTGTTACCGGATAGAACATTTTGATACAGTCCGGGCAAAACAGGATGCCTTGCGGATCATCCGGGACGACCTTATAAGAAAGCGGCGCAGGGGCGTGGTCGCTTCGGGGGCGATGAGCGATCCCTACAATCCTTTGGAAGAAAAACATAAACTCACAAGGAACGCCCTTGAATTATTAAACGCCTATCGTTTTGGGGCGGCAATCACAACAAAAAGCCCGCTTGTTTGCCGGGATGTAAGCATATTGCGGGATATACAGGTTCACTCTCCTGTGCTTGTTAAAATGACCATAACAATAGATGATGACGCTCTGTGCCGCGTTATTGAACCCAACGCGCCGGTATCAAGCGCGCGCTTTTCGGCGATAAAAACATTAAGCGGCGGCGGCATATACGCAGGCGTACTCATGATGCCTTTATTGCCGTTTATCGGGGACGCCGAAGAAAATGTCGTAAACATTGTGCGCAAAGCCAAAGAGCACGGGGCACGGTTTGTATATCCGTCTATGGGCATGACGCTGCGCGCCGGAAACCGGGAATACTACTACGAAAAACTGGACGAACACTTTCCGGGAGTAAAAGAAAAATATATCAAAAGATACGGTGAGCGCTACAACTGTACTGTGCCACGGGTAAAAAGCCTGTGGAATGTTTTTACCAGCGAATGCCGGCGGCAGGAATTGCGCTACGAAATGAAGGACATTGTTATTGATTATAAACGGGGATACACAGCTAAACAACTGGAATTATTTTAGAAAGCGCTATTGCAAAAATCCTCTTTCTGCCGGATAATGGACGTGGTGATGGAAAAATATACAAAGGAGTAGAGCATGGTAAAAAACTTGGCAATGCCCGCCAGCGTAATTCAGGCGCTGGAAGAAAAGGGCATTATCGCCGTCCTTGAAATCGAGAGAGAGTCAGACGCCGTTCCGGTCGCGCGGGCGCTTTTGGAAGGGGGGGTAAGCGCCGTTGAGCTTGCCCTGCGCACCCCTGCGGCGGAGCCTTCAATCGCTTTGATCACAGAACAATTTCCGCAGATGATGGTCGGCGTTGGCACGATTATCGAAAGCGGTCAGGCATCGCGCGTAAAGAGATACCGGGGCGTAGGGTTCGCTGTTTCCCCCGGCATAAACCCCGCGATTGTAAGCGAGGCCATTTCCTGCGAACTGCCGTTTGCCCCCGGAATAGCCACCCCCAGCGAGCTGGAACTGGCCCTGTCTTTGGGGTGCAGAGTTGTAAAGTTTTTCCCCGCCGAAGGCATGGGCGGTCTTTCATTTCTTAAAAGCATGGATGCCCCCTACAAGCACCTTGGGGTAAAATACATCCCCCTTGGCGGGATTTCCCAAAGCAACCTTGCCGATTACGCGAACACAAGCCAGATACTGGCAATTGGGGGCAGTTGGATCGCAAGCAAGGAACTCATCAAGTCCGCCAACTGGGGCGAAATAACCAAAGGGGCGAAAGCCGCCAAAGAAGTTTGGGATACCATAAGGAGGAATAAATAGTATGCAACAAGCAACAGTCGTAACATTCGGAGAAATCATGCTTCGCGTCGCGTCATTGGGCTTTCTTAAATTCAGGCAATCTTTGCCGGGCCATGTGGATGTAACATTTGCCGGGGCCGAGGCGAATGTCGCCGCCTCGCTAAGTATGCTTGGCTGTCCGGCGAAGTTCGTAACGGCATTGCCTGGGCACAGCGTGGCGGACGCCTGCCTTGGCGCTCTGCGTAATGTTGGAGTTGACACAAGCTGCATACGCATGGTTGATCAGGGAAGGATCGGCATCTACTTTGTCGAGACGGGCGCGAACCAGCGCCCCAGCACGGTAATTTATGACAGGGCGGGAGCAGCCATAGCGTCTGTAGACCCGTCACTGTATGACTGGAAGAACATTTTTCAGGGGGCGAAGTGGTTTCATTTTACCGGCATTACTCCGGCGCTTTCCCAATTGGCCGCCGATGCGGTCATGCTCGCGGCAAAAGCCGCCCGTGATATGGGCCTAACGGTCTCCTGCGATCTTAACTTTAGAAAAAAGCTTTGGGACTGGCAGCCCGGCGTTCCCGCCAAGGAGCTTGCCGCGAAAGTGATGGGCGGACTGCTTCCCTATGTTGATGTTCTTGTCGGCAACGAGGAAGACGCGGAAGATGTGCTGGGCATTAAAGCCGGGGACACCGATGTTACCCTTGGCAAGCTCGACATTGAAAGGTATCCGTCTGTCGCCAGGGAAATTGTAAAAAAGTATCCCAACATTAAAAAAGTCGCCACAACATTGCGCGAAAGCATTTCCGCCACCCACAACAACTGGGGCGCGATGCTGTACAATGCCGCGCGGGACACGTGCCATTTTGCCCCGAATGTCGAAGGGCAGTATAGACCCTACGAAATCCGCAGCATTGTTGACAGAATAGGCGGCGGCGACTCTTTTACCGCCGGTCTTATCTACTGCTCCCTTGAAGGAAAATCAGACGAGGAAAGCCTTACCTTTGCTGTCGCAGCTTCCTGCCTGTGCCATTCTGTGTACGGCGACTTCAATTACAGCACCAAGGAAGAAGTGCTTACCCTGATGAAAGGGGACGCTTCGGGCAGGGTTAAACGGTAGCGTAGGCAAAGGGTATTTCAGCTTGCATTGTTGTGCGGCCCGTTAGCTGTACAGTTAGCCAGCGCTACTTCCCGCAGCAGTGCTTGTACTTTTTCCCCGACCCGCAGGGGCAGGGCTCGTTCCGGCCCACCTTGGGCCCGGTGCGGATCATGGTTTTGGGAACAACAGTGCCTTCATCGTAAAGCCAGCGGCCGTCCTTTTTTTTGAACCGGGCATTTTCGTGGTGAGTATCTTTAAGGCCTTCCATTTCGTATGACGCTTCGAATTCCACGCTTCCTTCCGTGTCGTCGGGGCCGCCCTTTTCGGTGGACAAAATTGTAAGCCCTAGCCACTTGGATTTTTCGCTCCAGTTCTTTGTTTGCTTAAAGTCAATTTTGTCGTCATCGTCGTGTATGCAGGTATCAATGATGTAGTCAATGGCCTGTTCGACATAGGCCGTATAACGGCTGCGCATCAGGGCTTCGGCAGTGGGGGCGTTTCTCGCACCGGTGATGTAGGGCTCGCAGCACTCTCCGTAGGCAAAGCTAGAATTGCAGGGACATGGTTTCATAGACACTCCTTTAAGGCTTCAAGTTCTGCCGGGATGGTTTGGACTTGGACACTACGCTGCATGGCTTTTTGCAGTGAAAGCGGAACCGGCACAGGCCCGGTGATGGGTTCCACGGTTTCGGCGAATTTAGCAGGATGCGCGGTAGAAAGAATTCCAAGGGCGCTTTCCCCGGCAAGAAGGCCGGCCTCTTTAAGCGTACTGGCGGCCCGCCATCCTACTGCGGTGTGGGGATCCAAGTAATAGCCCCAGCGTGAATGTACTTCGGAGATTGTGTCGCGGGTTTCGTTATCGGTAACCGATGCGCCAAGGACGAGCTGCCGCAGTTCCTGCCATGAAAAGTGCGCCGCAATACGTTCAAAGTTGCTGGGGGCCCCTACGTCCATCGCGTTAGAAAGAGTGGCATGAGAAGGCCGGGGTTCGTAGTTTCCGCTTTCAAGGTAATCCGGCACGGTTTTGTTGATGTTGGCAGCGGCAATGAACCGTTTGATTGGCGCGCCCATTTTCCATGCGTAAAGCCCGGCGGTAAGGTTGCCAAAGTTCCCCGATGGGACGCTAAAGACAACATCCGAAGCCTTCCCCGCGCCGGCAGCGTAGTAAACCGCTTGGGGTATGAGCCGGGAAATGTTGATAGAATTCGCCGAGGAAAGAACCATGCGCTTGTTCAAATCACTGTCGCCAAAGGCCTGCTTTACAAGGCGCTGGCAATCATCAAAGCTGCCGTCTACCGCAAGGGCGCAAATGTTTTCTTTAAGGCCGGCAATCTGGCGCTCTTGCAGGGGGGAAACCCGGCCCTTGGGATAAAGGACGGTAACGGAGATTCCCTCTACCTTGTAAAAGCCGTCAGCCACGGCCCCGCCGGTATCGCCAGAAGTGGCGACAAGAATTTTAAGCGGCTTTTCCTCGCCCCGGCGCAGATACGAAAACGCGCGGGCCATGAAGCGGGCCCCGAAATCCTTGAACGCCGCGGTGGGCCCGTGAAAAAGTTCCAGCACAAGCCTGTCCCCGGCCTTAACCAACGGGGCCGCAAAGGGATAGGCCGAATGAATCATCTCTTGCAGAATGGGGCCGGGAATATCTTTTTCTACCCAAGGACGGATGGTTTCAAAGGCGATGTCCGTGTACGCCATGCTTCCAAGGGAAGCCTTCGCCGCGGCAGAATAGCGGGGGATTTCTTCGGGGATGTAAAGGCCGCCGTCAGGGGCAAGCCCGGCAAGGGCCGCAACGGCAAAACTTGCCGCTTGGTTTTTGTCCCTAGTGCTGTAGTAACGCATGGCCTTATAGTAACATATTTGCGAAAAACCGGAAAGCCCGGACGGTGGGCGTTAGTTGGGGCTTAAACACCTAAACAGCAGTGTTTGAATTTACCTCCGCTGCCGCAGGGGCACGGCTCGTTTCTTCCTGTTTTATCTTTTTTCCCTGAGCCATCCTGCGGCTCGCCATCACTATCGTAGTCACCATCATTAGAGCCTGTTTTGCCTTTGGAATCTTTCGCTTCGAACCATTTCCATTTTTCCAGCTCCCGTATCGCGTCCTCGATATGCCTAATATCCGCTTTATATTCGGGGTCGTTGAATTCCGCCGCATACTATTCACAGTCGCCGCAGAGATGTATATCAATGCCATCCCTTGCGTACACGCTTTTTACATCATCTATTAATTCCTCAAGCTGCTGTTCCCTGATAGTGTCCGCGATATAGCTCAGCACTGTCTTATCATCGTTATCCAGTTTTCCTATGTATACTTTGTGGATAAGATGGCGGAAACATCCGGTTATTTCCTCCCGGCTCAGGCAGCCGTCAAAATAGTGCATTCCCCATGCCGTTAAAGCCATTGCCCGTGACCACGGCGAAACAGAACGGTCTTCAATAAGTTTTGGCAATAGAAACGCCTCTCCGTTAAAGGTATCGCGAAGCATCGACGCATACTGTTCGGTTAATATATCGCCCCATAGATAGTCAACATCTTCTTCTTCGTAGCTGATAAGGCTTACCAGCCGGGGGTATGCCTCTGGAACCCGCATCTGGGCAAGGAGCATTGCCGCCGGAATATGGCTGTTTTTGTCGTCATGCATAAACGGATCGGGGTCATTTACGGCCTCGTCAAGAACGCCAATAAGCAGGGGGATAAAATCGTCTTTCCTCCGAAGTATTTCCTTACAGGCCCGCTTGCCCCACAGGGAATGACTGTCAAGAAGCGATACAATTTTTTCTTTGGAAAAACTGGTCAACACTGTTTACCTCCATACTACAGTGCTGGTACTATAGCACAATATCCGCGAAATTGGCAAGGCACGCCCGCACCCCCGCCGCGCATGAGCCAACATTCCCGCCAAAAGCTCCGGCAGGGGAGGATATACGGTTTAAGAATCCCGCCCAGGGAACCCGCTCCGGAGCCACGGTCTCCTACGCTAAAGAGCCTGGGCAAATGGCTTCTTAAACCGTATATCCTCCCCTG
>Ga0123355_10019980_pt1 | contig 10679 bp, 6 predicted proteins | sample TergutEmb28metaG_3_FD_89872 | JGI IMG/M metagenome (GOLD analysis project Ga0123355, IMG submission 89872) | Embiratermes neotenicus P1 segment gut microbial communities from Petit-Saut dam, French Guiana - Emb289 P1 | ecosystem: Host-associated > Arthropoda: Insects > Digestive system > Gut ...
CGCAGCCTCCGGTACAAGTAGTATGACCTGTACCGGAGGCTGCGGGTACAGTTTTTAATACTCCTGATGATGGGTGCTGTGACACCCGAAACATGTAGAGTAGCTTTGCAGTAAATAAATATCAGCATACTGTTGCATCTGTTGGATTTTTATTCACATTGCTAATATTTTATTTTATTTCTGTCCAGCACAGAACCTATGATGCAATCATTCCCAACTTTTCTGTATACTTTTTTCTTATATGGGAGAAATTTCTTACAAAACTTTCAAATACGGGCCCTCCTGGCACTACATCCTCCTATATCACCACTCACATCACTGGGACAACGTAACCGCGCCTCATGGGCCTCCCAACCTCAGAAGTCGGTTACACTCCTGCCATGCACGGGAGGGAGGACCACGAAGTCCATAAGGACATGTGGGGCATTGGATTAAAAAAAAAAAAATCAAATATACTTGTTCATGACACACACTTTACAAACGTATTGACAATGTTCATCCTTTGTTCAAATGTATAAATTTCACAAGTGCACTGAGACAATCTGAGGCTACTCTATCAGCAAACAGACCCATGCCTGAAGAGATTATATTTTCCTAAACCAAGCACATGATAACTGGACCTCTCTGTAGAATCATACTCCCAAGGAAAAACAAAATTTCATCTTCAACCAATATCAATACAGTGTTTATTAGTCTACAATGGTTCTAGTACGATATGATATTGAAGGTTAAATGGAAACCTACATCACTCTGGCTTATCTTTCCAATATGTATAGACCCTTGAACAGTAAGCGTTATACAATATTCAGCATTCATCTATAAGTGTTAATTCTTTGCTACTAATTATGCCGTCCTGGTATACTCTTCATTTAATACCTCCCTTGAAACAACAATTAACCCGCAATTTCATACCCCATAAATGTCAAGAACATTACTTAATACAAAGGGGGCTACTTTCAACAACAAAACAGTTTAGTTTCCCATTGGCAGGTTCCTCTCACTCCTGCAAACTTGTATGAATGTAAGTTTCCAAATACATCCAAATGTGGGTACACACACTGCCTTTGACAATAACAATACAAATCAAATTTTAAACATTTATACTTGATTGGTTTCAATTATGACTCCATCACATTTTCTTCATATAATGCTAACTTACTCTCACAAGTCAGCTCCATATAAATACATTATGTATTCTGCCATATAGTGGCCTTTGTAGTATCTGACCCATATTGCTAGTACATTCCTGTCAGCTACCTTACTGCAGGAAACCTGGCTAAATCACCAAGCCACCTACACTCATTCTGCTGCACAGTTGTTACATGTTTCCAATCATGCAGTTAGTCCTCTGTCAAATACACCGCATGATTCTGTATAACATACATATATGCTAAAAAAACAGTCCTACAACAAAAGCCACAAATCCACACAAAATAGACCCCCACACATTTCATTTAGCAGCGACACCTGGCTTCATCTCAGCAGGTATGTGTACTTCCAAAATAGCAGGTACTAGTCTGCAGAAAATCCTGTATTAATCTGCGGTGCCATTACTTGACATTCTGATTGGTACATGGTATGCTATGAGTGCAACAAGCATTGCTGGCCTATTCTTTTTGTAAAACTATACATTCACACCCATATGTTACACATATTCTTACACCACTTTCTCACCACCTATCTCACAAGCACACAAATGCAGCCTCTCCCTTTGCCAGATCTGAACCCCTGCAATGAAATGTTACTTGGGTGACACATTAAAAGGGCAAAGTGTGTAGTAATAATCCTTGCACAAAATGGTCTGAATGGAAACATTCAGTGTCTTCAGTTTCACAAACAAAACTATGACATAAAAAGAAGAATATATTTAATAAGCCAGATGCATGTCTGCAAGACAAAGGAAAACATTTTCACCACTTTCTTTAAATACACTAAATGAACTTATGGGTACTAGCAATAAAATGAAAGATTTCCAGCACCTTCAGTAAACCCCGTGAGTAACAACATCAACAACAGAACATTAATATACAAGGCAAGGACTCCAACTTACAGACAATTTAAATAGCACCAGTGCTACAATGCTTAATGTCATATGAAACAGACTGTGCAGTAACCAACAACATAGGTCAGATAAAGTAACAATCTGTATTACATGCAAACAATTGAATTAATACAGACATATTCCTGGTCCAATTAATGTGCAAATTCATGCTTGTTAAAAAAAAAAGGGAGATGCATGAAAGCACACATACAAATACATTTTTTGTTGTAACAGGATGAACATACCATGTATGTGGCAGGTTTACTACACTGATCTCGCCAAGGTGGCCAAAAACACAACCCCAGTAGATACAGAGTAAACATGGACGTCTTTACATATGTGCTGAAGAAAGGTTTCTCATAATCTTCATTGTGATATAGATACTGGAAACAAAATACAAAAATAATGCAGCAAAATTCAAATTTTATAAACTAAAAAAGGAATTAAGTGTTTAAATAAAGATGTATTAATACATCGTGCTTGTAAGTCTATTAGAATTACTAGACACCAACTACAGTGACTTTGGCTCGGCACATCAACGAAGTAACTCAATGGCAATGAATACTGTTTCTGGAACATGGGTGAACAGACTGTCCAATGAGGTACACCAAGTTTCTATGGTATTTTCAATTTATGGTTAGAATGTGCCAGTATTTGGTCATATCATTACCAGGTAGCTGCATTATACTCTTATGGGATCCTTCTTTGGTCAAATAATTCATTTTATTTGTCCATAAACACACAAAAAAAGTGTAAAAACAAGATAACATTGTTACAGGAGGGGCATGTTGGCTTTTGAATGTAGCTTGATGGATGCGCACAGTGCAATTTGAAGACCTTTTCAATGGGATAATAGCAGACCAACTCTCTTCCCTTTCCATGGCATACCCTAAAACTTGAAGACTACAATGTATACAAACAGTATTTTAAACAATTAACAGTACCAACTTTCCTTTTAATTCCTCCTTATCAAGAATTAAGATATATATTATGCAATGATCTAGAGCAGATTCTCTCTGCATAAGAGATGTTAGGCCTGATGTTTAAATGCATTCCTTCATCAAATTTGTAAGTTTCAATGTGCATATAATGTGTCATATAACAGTGTAATATAATTGAGGTATTACATACAAATTTACAAATTACATCCATAAACAGTTTTGCTTTTCTAATTTCACTATTCATTAGTAACTGCCACTTGAAGCAGGGCTAAATGAAGATTCCATATAACAATCACACTTTCATTCTAGAAACTGTTGCTAATAAATGTGATACTCAAGGCTGCCACAGCAGTGAGAGGCAAAATTACAGTCTTTTGGGATGTGAAGCCATGCAGTTTCATAGATGGGCACCAATGTTTGGATCTACCATTCATTTATTATGCATTCTGTCAATCCATACAAGGTCAACCAACCTATAGGATACAGAGTTTGTCATAATGCTAATGTAATATAGATATAAAATAATTATATAATAAAGTACATTTTATAGTAACTCCTACAAAACACAAGAAGTAAAAGCACAGTCTCTTCCCTCACATGTACGTAGTATATTATGCCATAAGTCATGATTGAATGCACACAAGAGAAATATAATATCCTTAAATCTTCTCTTGACAATAGTGTTATAACAGTTTTAATAGCAAAGCATGCTGTTCAGGTTAATTATTATCAGTCAAACCACCACAATTCATCAATCCTTACATGGCCTAAGGGACCAATGCTGAAAGTGTAACTAGTCTTCAACACATACAATGTATATGATAACACATATGTATAATCATAAATGATTTGAATTAAACAATAATTAAATAGCAATACAACAATTTATAGTATTGTTAAAATATAATAATAAGAACCAAGATCCTTATTTCCAGCTATAATACTCCTCCAATGTGTAAAAATATTTTGTAAAAAGAAATCTCTTTAAGGCCGCTTTAAATTTAGGAATATCATATGATAGTTGTTTAAGGGTTGGTGGAAGATGGTTATAGATTTTGACACCATTAAGATGTAAGCAGCAGGTTCATCCAAAAAATTTGCACCCCTCTACCAAACAACAAGGTGTCATATCGAGGAAAATTAGAAGCTCATCTTTAACATGACTTTCTTGTTTTTTAAGACCTTTTACAACACAAATTTTCCATGGCATTAGTGTTACTTCCGGCTCTGAAATTCAATTTCCACCAGGAAAGAATTATCAGTGACACTAAATTAAAAGTATGGAGGTGGGGTACTCTCCAATGTACTTATTGTATGTCCATATCAATTTTCATGAAAATCCCTAAATTTGTACAAAATGTATTGTGGGAGTGCAATTGCAAAATAAAACCATAAAAATCATGACAGGTTCTAAATCAAGAACTTCTGTAAAACTTTATTCCAAATATTAGAAATACTAACTCTTCCATCTCAATACATACTATATTTGATAACATTTTTTGCCAAACAGTCTGGCACATTTCACCTTTAATTCTGCAATTCACAATATAAGTATAAGAATCAGATTACAGCTCCACAGACCAGTGGCTAACTTGACATCTTATCAGAATGGTATCTATTATGCTGGTATAAATATATATATACATTTAATGCATTACTGATATCTCCTGCTGAACTAGTAACAAATAAGAAGCAGTGATGTAAGATAAGGAATGATGATGACTCAAAGAGATTTACATAACAATTTTATTTATTATTTTAGCTATTTTAAATTTGTTTTAATATGAGCACAATTATGATTTTTTAATTGTAAAATATTAACTTATATTGATCATGTACGGTGTTAAAAGACTTGTTTCATATCCAATAGCCGTGGTGGATTAATGAAATGCACATATATGTATGCATACATGTATGTATGTATATGAGGTAACATATGGACATGAATGAACATAGACACAATAATGTATGCCTACAGTGGCCTTAAAAGCAATCTAGATACTGTAAAATTATACCTGTGCAAAAATTGTGTAGCAGATAGTTTGTATGGTTAAAATGGGGACAGAACGCATACGCACATTTCATTACATTAAAAGTTGACACCCAGAAATACTCCAGTCGCTATGTTGTAACACTACAGTACAGTAAAACCTAGTATCTTTCAATCATGCACAACCTCATGTCTTATGAGTTCTTAAAATGACATGCAGTTGTGAAACGTGTTAAGCTAAATTATCAATACCGGAGAAGGAAATATTGCATTGAAGCACCCTTATGAGTAATGTGTGTTCTTTAGTTCTTCTTACCTTCGTCAGTTCCGAAGAAGAAACCCATATAACATCAACTAGCAGAAGAACAAAGAGGCCCAACAAGAGACGTTGTGACTTATTTAACATTCCGCCAACAGACGACCCTACGCTGACCACTTTCACAACCACAGTCATCGTGCTTTCATGGTGGACGCAAAAGACTTGTATTGCTCAAAACACACTCGCTAACCGAATGTACTACGAGAAATATATTCTCTTCAAAAAAAAAAAAAATTATAATACTGGGGGCGTATGCAACTAGCCTGTCGTCTTCTTCTATAGCAGAACAGAACTGTTCATATTTTACTCATTTTCATCTGACACTTAATATCGGAAGTCACAAACGATACTTCCTACTCCATCAATTAATTAACTAAATACTCGTGTAATTCTTCATTCTAACTTTATACTCGAATCAGTTCACCTCCACCGCTACCACCAGCCATCACTGCAACATGGCCAGAATTTTGACGTCATATGATACAGCAGACGACGATACATGTGAAATGGCGCCGTTGCAACAAACGCATGGATCAGATTCCGACATTGTTTCACTTACCTTACGAGTTCATCTGTGCAATATATTATCCGTGAGATCATTCGATTAGTGCCTATCACCGTGGCTCAATGCGTTAGTAAGAGTTAGTAACGCCGCGATATCTCAAATTTAAAGGGATATGACAAAATGACTGCACCTATGCGCTAATTTTAAAACTTACGTAACATCGTAAGGAGATCATGAGTATCATACCAAAAACTGCAGCAAGTTCACGGCAATTTTCGGTTAGAATACATATTTGACAGGTGAAATATTACCCATTTTCTTACAAGTGCAATAAATGTAATTTTTATAACTTATAGCTCCTATCTCGACTTTGGAATGGAACTCAAGCAGCGTCTGGTAACAATACAGAGAAGAAAGTGAGAGATATTCTGAACCACCGATTTCCACAAGCAAAGACAATCGATGTTGTTGATATATCAGGTAACTGAATTTAATTATACAAGAGACAGGTAAGGGCAGTGCCACGTTTTTCATACGTAAACAATGTTGCGTTTATTTGTGCCCATCTTGAGGTTACCTATTATACACATTTACAACCTAGAATTTACATTGGTTGTAATGGTATTGTATTAGGGTTGCCAACAAAGATGCTGAACGTAACGTATGTGACAGTTTCAGAGCAAAGTAATCATGTTTATGCAGGCAGCTTATCAAAGTAAACCGCCTTCCCATAACTCTCTGTGATGCCACCTTGCAAGCTTGTAATGTGTTACTCAAATATTTGTTATGTCACATCTGGGCATTAAGGAGAATACAGTTACTATTAAATGAAGATAAAATAAGTACAGTACAATTTGCACCAACTGAAGTCCTACCACCCATTAAATTTAACATGCTGTTCAAATTCTTTTTGAAACAGACAAACATTTCTAGGTTTACAATTGGATAACCACCTCACATGGAAGTCTCATATAAACTTTTCAGTAAATAAGGTCAGTACTGTATGTTTAAATTGAGAAGATTATCTCATATTCTGAACACTGATACACTGAGGATCTTATATTTTGGTCACTTTCACACATTGATAAAATATGGTACAATATTTTGGGGCACTGCAAGTACTATGCATAAGGTTTTCTTGATTCAGAAGAGGATAATTAGAATTATGTTGGGAATAGGTCCAATGAGCTAATGCAGAAATTGGTTTAAGAAACTTGACAAATTAATGGTTCCAAGTTTGCATATTTTTTGTATATTGATGATGTTTGTTGTTAACAATCCAGATAACTTTCAGGCTAACTCCTCAACATGCTGTATAAACATGAGGCATTAAAATCAATTACAAATACCTTTATTGAAATATTCTTCCATTCAAACAGGTGCTACTTATTCCTCTATCAAGATATTTATAGTTTACCTGCAAGTATATTGAAACTTCAAAATGATAAATGAATTTTTAAGTCTGCATTAAGAAAGTATCTTGTTATGCATGCATTTTATTCTATAGAAGAGTTAGTATCAAATGATGAGGATGTTTGTCTAGTCCTTTTAACAAGTGAATCATATATTGTATTGAATGACTTGTAGCACTATTTCTTTCATAACTCTGAATAATTATTATATTTCATATTTAATAGTCAACACATTGTATTTCTGTTGTTAGTCATTGTGACTGTACCTTGTGAAACCTGTGGATATTTAATTTGTATCTTATGATGAAGTTGTGTAACTCTAACCAATATTATGTTAACATGTTTCATATTCAACCATCATTGAACGGATATTGTATCTATGAAATGTGTGTGTGCGCGTGAGCATACAGCCTATTCTTTGTCATAATATGAAAGGCTAGCTGTGCTGGAATACAGTTTGTGTTGGAAATTTGTTTTGACAGCCTTAAACTGAATGTCTGCCACTAAAATTAAACTTAAAAATCTAACATCTAATTACATTTTTGTTTTGCATTTGGTACTATGACCTGAGTTTGTGTGACTTGGCTGTGCTGATAACCATGCTGTAATATGTATCTGGTGTGACTTGGGCTGATACACCAGACACACACACACACACACAATGTAATAACAGTACAAATTGCTGACTTCACCCAACTCGGGAATGACATAGTCTTAAAAAATGAATACAAGATATTAGTGAAACAGATGCCATCGCACTCCGCTATCCAAATATGCCTGTTCATAATCACAGCATCCATGTTATTAAGTGATTTTGTGTGTTTTAAGTTATAACCATCTTACTAGACACCTACACGTATGACTGAAAAACTTTGTGGTGTTTAAAAAAAGTGCATCTGTGAATTTTTACAGTATGTTCATATAACAGATGGATATCAAGTGATTTTAGTCGTGCCAAAGGTGCTTGTGTGAAGTCACCATTAGGATGTGCTAAGAAGAACCTACTGTAAGACTGAACTGAAGATAGCATCAATGCATGCTGAAATGCATTGTTGTAAAAATTAGCATGTGATTTAATATACTCTATATAGTGTATAAAAGTTGGTTTTAATAAATAGTGTTATTAAACATGATGCACAATATGTATAATAACAACACAATGAAACTTTGTGAGCAGATGTAGTAATTATTAGGTTGTATAAGATGTTTGAAATTGACTTCACATCTGGAGACAGATATTACATGACACTTAATGCTTGCAAATGCTGCAGTGAACATGGCAGGAGGAATTGCAACATTTTGGTTGGTAATGTTTCTTTTTGTGTCACGAACAGTGTGAGATTTGCTTCTGCCGAACACCCTACACTACAGCAGCTTTGGAATACATCAACCAACATATATAATCATCAGGTTTAGGTTTCACTGGTAAATTCTTGTGTGATTTATAATTATTAACTTGGAGTCTCCTTGAAGTGAATAACTCTGCATTCTAAAGTGAGGGTGAGTGAAGGTATGAGGATGCATAAAAATTTACACGTTAGAAGATTAATAAGTCATGTGCCTACTCTGTGTTAGTTCAGTAATTTTGTTTGCATGATTCTCCTCAGTCCCTATAGAGACTTCCGTTGGGATAGCACCTCAAAATTAAGTCTACTGCTTCCTTTCACACCCCTGTTTATATACTGTTTATACCCACCTCATACATCATTCCATAACCTATATTTTTATTATTTTTCTGCTGCATGAGAATTGAAATTTTCAGTGCTGTGAAAAAGGAGGTTATGTTAATCTGGAGTATTGCTGTATGTAGTTCAGTAGATAGATATCAGCATTTCACAGGACCATATCTACCAATATACATGGCATAACATCCAAGAAGACCCTAATCTGAGCATTCTTACACTGTTGTTAGTCTTTTTGGAGCAAGACTGTAATTACCAAACAGATAAAGCATCTTGTCATAACACTGAATTAAGTAAACAAGAAAGGTAATTTTCCAGAGGTGACTGTAGACCAGGAGTAGTTATTGATTGAAAATTTAAGTCTATATCAGTGTATGTATAAAGCCATGAAAGTGCAATATAGCAGTTCCTTCCTTTTCTGGGGGTTTCCAAATTAAGGGTTTATTTAGGTGGAAGAACTGTTTTGGCATCTGTTATACAGGCAATGTAGGACCCTTGATTATTTCCCATGGCACTGGCGTAAGTGTATGGAGTAATACACAAGAGGTTGCATCTGCTCCCCTGTCTGACTCACTAGGTACCTATATGTTGTGATATGCAATGTACCTGCTCCATACTTTTCATAAATTCAGAACTAACTTTAACTTTCTTGTTTTAACGATGTCTGCAAAGTGTGATATACATGCTGATGGGAGAGGGGAATGAGCATTGCTGTAGTCAGACAGCATTACAGTGTAAAACAACTGCGAGAAATGAAGACACGACAAAGTGAAACATTAAGGCCAGTGCTCCACTAACGAAATTTTCTAGTATAAGTCATCATGACTCCTTTCTCAAAAAGATAAAAAAAAAAGGCTTATGTATGTGGCTAGAAGATGGAAATGAAGGCTGTCTTGGCACAATATACAGTGTGTGAGGACTTGCAGAAGACAGCGATGCAAATGAAGATCACCTGTTCTTTAAATCTTTGGTCTCTGCCTCCACCATGCTGTATTACATCCTTCCATCACCCTGAAAACTTTCAGCCAGGAACACTGATGTCATTTCAGTGCACACCAACATAAATATTTTCATGCTTGTTAATTATGAAATAAAATTTTACAATTTTCACTTGTCTCTGGTTACCCTAATCCAGTTTTTCCCATAAGGACTAAACTTTGTGCATCGTATTTTCACTGTTCATGGGATTTTGGGAATGTAACCCTGTGAAAATAAGGGTTTGCTGTACAATATTACATGGTATTATTTGATGGTTTATGGTTTGCCATACAATGGGACATGGTACATTTTGATGGTTGATGGTTGCATTGATGATTGGTAGTACAATGATCTGGAGCAAAATATATGTGTGTGTGTGTGTGGATGTTTAATTCAGGTCATCTATTTGTGTATAAAGGAACGTAAGGGTACAGAATTAATATGAAGTTAAAAAATGTTTAAACCAAAGAAAAGACAATACATTCAAACAGTGGGATTTCATCCATCTTGACAGTGGGCACAGCAGGTGCCTTTCAAATGTTGGCAGAGCATTACATTTCAGAAGACAGTAATCTTCAGGGTCCAAAAATGTTCTTTTTGTAACACTGTATTAAACTACTGAGTAACTAAACTATACTTGTCATGTAAATTTATATACAAAACATGTTCAAATATGTCTTGTAGCACCAAATCTTATTGTAGCACCGTGCATTTTCATAGAATCACTTCAATTTATCAACCAACGAATGCACATATAATTTCACATAAAACACTTTTAAAACACTTTAAAACACTCCGACATGTTTCGATC
>Ga0123355_10019982_pt1 | contig 10678 bp, 8 predicted proteins | sample TergutEmb28metaG_3_FD_89872 | JGI IMG/M metagenome (GOLD analysis project Ga0123355, IMG submission 89872) | Embiratermes neotenicus P1 segment gut microbial communities from Petit-Saut dam, French Guiana - Emb289 P1 | ecosystem: Host-associated > Arthropoda: Insects > Digestive system > Gut ...
AGATAGGTGGATAATATTAGGATGGATCTGCAGGAGGTGGGATGTGGGTATATGGACTGGATTGGGCTGGCCCAGGATAGAGACAGGTGGCGGACGCTTGTGAGTGCGGTAATGAACCTTCGGATTCCATGAAATGCGGGGAATTTCTTGACTAGCTGCAAACCAGTTAGCTTCTCAAGAAGGACTCTGCACCATGGAATAAGTAAGTAAGTTAAATGTAGCTGTCTTCAAAATCTAATATGATTATGCATAGTAAATGTTTTGTCATGAAGGAGTTGTGTTGTTCCTTAAATTGGACCATGTCTTAATGGCGGCGCATTTTGTCCCTCTTCCATCCATCACATGCGCTCTCACGGAACAGTTGCTTTCTGTTGCATTTCTTACATGAGTGTGGCAGTCTTATTATGTTCCTTGGTCTAATGGATTTCTTTTTTTTTTTTTTTAAGTTACTTTCATAGTGTAGTTGGGAGAAGTTGGGTACGAAGAAGCTAGTTGAATTGAAAAGATTTCCGTATAGGACCATAGACAGACAGTGGATGGGAGTGATGAAACGGTGGAATGTATCAAAATAATAATTTTGTCTCACAACAAATATTGCATCTTTATTACAAAGACCAGCTGGGTAATAATTTTTTTTTACATTTTGCTGGCTGTGTATTTCAGTATATTGTTCTCAGTAATTAACCTATAGGTGTGATGATACCAGAGGCAGTGTAATGCAATTTTGACCTCCTGATGATGAGCACATGTGCTCGAAACATGTAGAGGCATGAAATAAACTTACTGTAAAACAAAACTTTTGTGCATCAAGGTGGTTAATTACTGAGATAAACATCTGATTAATAATCACGTGGTACATATAATTACCATTGCGCTTGAAGATGTTAAGAAATTGCTTGTACTCGTTATGTTTTATTTATTTTGTTTGTTATAAATAAGAATACTCAGTGCAGTTTGAAGATTATACACCTTTAATTCGGGGTGTTTACAGCAATGAAGATATAAGTTTATGGTTGTCCAGGTTATAGCACCATATAGCTTGGCAAGTGGTTACCATTGCAGTGTACCCAGCAGGTTCCTGTCAAATGGTGACCACCCGCCAAACAACGTTATGTCATAAAACAATATGCTTGTCTTTCCTATTCAAACTACGTGTCCAAGATACAGTAATCTATTTTCTTCTAAACTGACAATACCAGATGAACTCTGAACTGTAAATCACAGAGTTCCTCATTACATGAGATCACCATATTGTAAGGAGTGATGCCATGTAGTGCGGTGGATATTTGCCAGTGATTTTGATGAATGTACTGCCTTCATCTTCAGTGTAGTGTCTTTTACCTTGAACATGGAGTTAATAATATGTGGCATGTGAGTGACACAAGGCCAGAAAATGTAGGATTTGTGACAAAATAATACTATTGTGACAGTGGTGTATGTCTGAATATGGTGGGTGGCCTGGGACAAAAATACACAAAATACTTGGCACGCAGTGTGTTAAGAAACTGTGAAATGGGGGGGGGGGATTGCGGTGGGCCAAGTGGGTAGATTAGTTGGAAGAGTAATTTTTTTCTAATATTATTGTCTTCAGCTTTATATTATCAGCAGTCAAATATAACTGGGTGTTATCACATTATTTGTTACCTTAATTATAATGTTTTGCAGTAGTATTAGCATTAGCTTTAATCATTAATGTTTTAGCTGTTTACTATATAAACTTGTTTCCTAGAGAATGTAGCCCTCCACCTTTGCAGTACTTTTCTCTGCATTAATTTCTGTAAATATCTGTATGTGTCGTATCCACCAAATGTCCGTATATTACTCATACTCAGCGTACTTTTATAGTACCATGTGGAGTCTTCTTGTTATTCACCTCTTTTTTTCTGCTCGTTTTACACTTCATGTCATGAAACATGTTTCAGCTGTTCTTAACACTGTTCATGTGTTCTTTTGATCCATGCATCACTGTCAGTCCATAATGTTGATTTAGCTGCATATTGAATAATTTCAATTGAATGGTATTATGGATTCATACCAAATGTCAGTCTAGTGCCTAGCACTTCTGCATCTTATTATCCATGTCACAGGATTCAATCTAAGCCCAGGCGACTGGTTTTTCCAAGTCACTTGAGGGTGAACGATAAGAAGTGCTCCAAAGGTGGATGTTCTCATCCTTCCACACAGTTTACAATTCTCCACTTGCAGTATTGCTGCCATGGATCTCCATATTATCATTGAGCTTGTAAAAGTCATGTGAAATGTGAATATTGACTAGGCTAAGAGCTGTATGTCTGAGCAGTTAGATTTTGATTCCCAAAGGGAGTACAGATTTTTCTCACCTCTACCATGTACAGGCTGGGTCTGGGGCCCATCCTTCTCATATCCAGTGTGTACCAGGAGCTTTTTCCCTGGGGGTATATCAGCCATTGCATGAACTTGATCTCTAACACTTATCAAGAACTGAGTTAAAAATCAGTCACCTCCATATAATGCCAAGGTTAAAAATGAATGAAGCTGTACCTCTGTTGCCCCTGGATGGGGAAAACTGTAGCTTTTATTGACTGAAAATGTGTGGACCTTCAGGAGAACATTACTGTAACATACTTCGTAGCACTTCTGATATTGAGCACAAATATATCTATCTTTACCTGTTACAACAACAGTATGATTCAGGTTTATGTACTGTTGCTTGTACATGCTGTGTTTATGTTGCCAGGTTCGTCTCATAGTGATAAAGAGGTGGACCCAAACACTCCTGAGAAGCTCTCCCGCACAGCCTCAGAAAGGAAGCGCAAACGTAAGGTAGATGATGGGGGAGGGGGGGTGGTGGGGCCTGTGGGTGGTGCTGGAGGAAAGGGTGCTCGCACGGGAGACAACAAGAAGATCAACGAGTACTTCCCCAAACATGCGGGTACCAGCCCCATTCGACTTGCTGGCTCAAAGAGCCCTTCACCTCAGGCATATGCCATGGTTAGTGATTTTCAAATCCTTATTCTGTTCACAGCGTTAGTATGTGTTGCCATCAGGCTAGTTTACTCTAGATATTTAAGTTTTAAATAATATTTCCTGCATGCTTCTAATTTTATGTGTTATGTTGTACTTTGGGAATTGATTGCACATAATTAAGGCTGGGGTTCTAGAAGTAATATGCAGCACAAGTGTAAATAAATGTGATTGGAATGGCGAGTTCTTGAGAATTTGTGGAGTTTACAAGCAAGTGGTTTGTTAATACCATATATGAAGGTGTATGTATAGTGGTAGCTAGTCATGTATCAGGTGTTGATAAGGAAGGCCTTTTGCTCATACTTGATGTAATGTCATTCTGGGAGTGGCTGAATGAGTGGGATGTTCAGCAACAGTGAAAAATGTGCACAGAAGTTAAAAGGTTAAAGTGAAGATGGGGCTTTCAGTTGAGCATTTCCTTGGGTGGCCATAGCTGGGGATGGATGAAATCTGGGAGAGGTAGACCCATTTCAGACCTGTTTTTCAATCTTGCTTTCCTTTACCTTTCTCAAGTCAACCAAACAGAGCATTTCCCAGGATTGTAGGGATCTGCGCTGCTTAGTTTCAGCAGAGCCCATTGACTTTGCCTTGGTTTTTGGAACCTGGATCTCCAAAATGTCTAGCCACATGGCCTACATTTTGCTTGGTGCCATCACCCAGAAGCATGATCTGAATTAATTGTGAGATACTGAGGAACCTAGAAATTTTGTGTGTACCTAAAAGTACTGGGTCCTATGGTGATTTATTGTTTGTTTTCTTTCCGTTTTTGGGTTGCGATACCATGTTATTGTGGACTGGTTTGTCAGCATTTTGGAGAACCTGGTTGTTTTTCCTCATTACGCCAAACTGGCAAGACCATTGTTAGTGAGCTCACTAAAAGACATAGACAACAGATTTACCAGAGGAACAGCAAACCAGTCCCTCTCACCTCCTGCCTTCAACCCCATCCCTTTCCCAATCATAAAAGAAGCTAATGTAACTATTGGCTTTGCATTCTTGTTTTTTACTATGGCTAGTTTTTATAGAAAAATAATGAAAGAGTCAGAAGCTAAAGCAATTGATTTTTTTTAGATTTTTTAACATACTGTTTGTTGTGAAAGGTTGGTATAGTGTAATGTTTTTGGGTGATGCCTGATTAAAATCTCACCTGAGTCATCTGCTGTCCTGAGTGAAGTTTCCACGTTTTTTCTCAATCCTTTGAGGCAGATGCCACGGTAGAGCTGTTTATTAGTCCATGATGTCTTCCTTCCGTGGCCTTTCCATTTCATCATTCATGTATCCTTCTGTGTGCAAACTCTGTATGTTTTAGGGTGGATTTTATGCTTGCAGTCATTGTTAAGACACTTTGTCCTTGTCATTGCAGTACCCTCCCTCACCCCAGCAGACACTGCTGCCATCACCTCAGACGCCAGGTGTTCAGTCTGCACCACCAGACTTCCCAAACCTCATGCATCCGCCCAGGCCGCTACCAACCATGATTAGCAAACAAGTACAGGTAAGTCCATTTGTACTTCCTTCACATGATAACCTTGGTGTTCTGTTATTTGCTGTTGCTCATTATAACTAGCAGTAATTCCTGTTCCATTTGTTTGAATGTTTTTCTTCTCTCATTTTATATATTAATTGGTTCTGGGTGGATTCTCGCTATTCCTTCACACGGAAAAGCTTTCATTTTAAAAAGATAAGCCTGGTAATGAAGGTACAATAGAATATCCTGTAATCATTTCAAGTTATAGTGTTTATTTTCCCAGCCTGATCTTCCAGTTTTCAGTTTTCTTCGCTTAAAGCACCAGTTCTGAACTGGGGGATACGTGGTGCTTCGTAAGGGATTATGCGAGGTTATTTGCCATATGTTTTCAAATGCAAGTTGTAAGATCCTAAAAGAACATCTGGACACCTGTCTTTTTTGACAACTACTAACAACAGCTGAATTAACATGAAAAAAAGGTGAAAATGTTTTGGAACAGCAGTGTCATGAAATAAAACACACCCAGAATATCCTGTATTTAGAAAGATAATCAGTGGGTCTTCAGAAATATGTGCATTCACTCTTGGAATGGTTGAGTGTAGAGAATATCCCACCATTTGGATGACTATGACTGTATGTTACATTGCACAGAAAGGAGAGTTTAGTTTGCTAAATGGAGGAATGGAATTATTGCCATAAGCATGCAGCACTGGACAGAAGTAAGTGGTTAGCTTCGTGCCATCTGCTCATTGTTCAGAGGTGAGGGGGTGGCATGGGTCCCAGAGCCAGGCTGGCTACAGTGCCATACCCCTGCTGGAATTTTGAACCCCAGTCATGCAGTTCATAACCTAGTCATTTTACTGCCTGAGCTACCCCACATTATCTCTGTTACTTGAATAGTGGCTAGTCTTAGATGGTTTTTCTGGAACACTGATGATCTTTTTGGAGGTGACTTTTTTAACCAAGGTGGAGTTTTCTCATTGGTGGTATTTTAGCTGTCTTAATTTCTTGTGCTTTCATATGATTTCTGATTCCATTTTGTTGTAACACTATCTTTAAACCTTACCATCTGAAGATGGAGATTTTGTTGTTGGGTTTGCAGGGCTGTCAGCCAAATTTTAATTGAGGGAGTGACTGTAGTAGTATTGAATAAATGGTACACTCAGCAGCTCGAATGTACACTTTACTGTGTTGCAGAAATGAGATACACAGCCACTAAAGGTTAATTTTAATTTATTTAAATCTTGAAACATGGTCTTATATATTACAGGAAGAACACTGATTGAAAGTGTTTCAGAGAACAGGGTGATGAGGGGGAATATTTGGACCTAAGAGAGAGAGTGCAGTAGGAAGGATGGAACTGGACATTGTTTGGAAGTACAAGTGAAGGGGATGTGAGATTCGGGATAGGTAGCATGTAGGAAACATTACTGTCCATACTTGAAACATAAAATAGTGTTGAGCTTGCTGCCTCAATTCACTGCCAGTGATGTTTTTATCTTAGGATGTGAATTTTTTTACCCACTCAGTCTAGTGACAGAAGAATGCTCATTTTGGTCCTGACCACTGTGAGCAGACACTGGAGAGAGTTGCATAATGTGAAGTATCATGATATGTTGTCACATAATATTATAAGGGTGATGAAATCAAGGCTGAGGTTGGAGGAACGTGGAATGCTTGGGAGAAACAAGAAATGTTTGCAGTGTTGCAGTGGGACAATCTGAAGGAAAGGGGTCATTTTTCAGACCTAGGCTAGCTCAGACAATTGAAATATATCTTCAAGAAAGAGGATGGGAGATTGTGAATGTGATTTATCTGGCAATGGCAGGCTTTCTCTGAGCGTCGTGATAACCCTCAAGTTCCATACAATGCTTGGAATTTCTTGAGAAACATTTAGTTTCAGAAGAAGGGCTCTGCATCCTGTAGTTTTATTTTAGTTACATGTGTGTGTATGTGCATGCATGCATGCATGCATGCACATGTTATGCTGTCTAGTGTGGATGTGAGATGGGTGGCTTTTTTTTTTCCAGACGGAATTAACTTGTCAAAGGATACAGGAATTCGAAACACAAGCATCTTCTGATCTGGAACTCCGAAACAACAAAATAGATGAACTAAATAGGGTGAGTATTAGTGTTGCTTATTAAGTAGCCAAGTGTACTTTGGTTTCAAATACAGAAATTGCTTATCAACTAGAGGTTACACTGCTATAATACACTGTGACTGTCAAGGCCAAGGCACAGGGAGTACAAAATTATAGTCATAAAATCTGAAGCAAAGAGACCATTTGTGATACCTGAGTGTAAATGGTAGGATAACAGTGAATTATGATACATAAATATGACGAAGTGATGTGGATTGGATTTATGTGACCATTACAACCATCCCCCCACCAAACGTGGTCTTGATACATAAGTCACTGATTCTTTTTATGTGTGCAAAAATTGGAAATTAAATACTGTTGTTTCCAAAACTGGTTACAGTCACTGGTTGATTAAATTGATGTTGGCTGCATTCCTCATTTTTCATTTATTGCATATACAAATATGTGATTGCAAAATAAATGGCACAAATAAGTTTTAAATTACAGGCATGTGGGGAAAGGTTACACAGTATACAGCTGAAATGGAGAACACATTTCTGACATTTTAGAGTAAATTCGGAATTAACTATTACTACATGTAAAACTTCTAAAGATTTAGAGCAGGAATTGTTATACTTTGAGAAATTCTTAAGGATTATGTGCTTTATGCACGAAACCCAATCAAAATATATAAATAAATGAACACGGAAAGTCCCTTGTGTACATGTTGACTGCCATGGAGGACCTTAGTGTCTGTTGGACTGCTACAGTGATTGCCAGTGTCTGACACTTTAGTATTGTTGAGGTCACCTCCGTGGTTTCATGCATACTTAAAGGCAGTGTGTCTGCTGGCTGTTGGGAGCAGCAAGTGTGACAGTTCACAGCAATGTGAAGATGGCATAAATTATAGTAGTCTGGAAATGAGAATATAAAAAATCATGATGAAGTCAGTATTGGTAAGAAATATGTGAAAATTGTTCCTGTTGAGTGTGTTTGTCCTGGGCCAGGATAGCATAGTCAGTTTAGTGACTTGCCATGGGCTGGACAGTAGGGGGATCAAATCCTGGTGGGGACGAGATTTTTTGGGCCTCTGCGAACTGCCCCTGGGGCCCACCCAGCATCCTGTATAGTGGGTACCAGGTCTCTTTATTGGGGTGGGGGGTAAAGCAGCCATGGTGTGGCATTGACCTCCCACCCCCCATCTAGTGCCAACCTTAAAGAAAGATTAGAGCTATGCCTTTGCTCCCCCTCAGGACCTTCCTGGCCTGTTCTAGGGTGAACTTTACCTTTATGTATCTGTTTTATCAAATCCTCACTGCCACTTCACCACAGCTCCTTATATTTTCATAAGCAAGCTATTTCCAAAACGTTTGTATATATTAATACTAAAAACATGTAAATATTATGGTTTGTTTTCTGATTCCATAGTGGATATTCTGATTCCATGGTGGATATTGCGGCATTAAGCAAAGAAGAAATGAGACTCCTTTGCTGATTGCCATCATCTTGGTTATGGTATAATTTAGTCCAGTAGAATGTTGCCTGTGTTTATAACATAAGGGAGGGGCATATAAATGTGTTTTTAAACCTGGCACCAGATGGCAGAGAGCAGTAATCTTACAACTTCCACCCTGTGTGGTGGGACAAAGAAAAGTTTCATTTCTGTGCAGAATTCAATACTGGTTGTCAGGCCACTTCACTGCCAGCTGACCTTTATCTGAGAGGGCCATCCTGTTTGATTCTGATGCTGCCCTACTATGTGGAAAGTTTCAAATTTATTCCAGGTACACTTGCATTAGATTAGCAATGGTAACAGTGACATGACACTTTGTTTGCTTATGGCAGACGACGGAGGAACTGAGGCATCAGTTGGCAGCCCAGCAGAAGGTGATTGAGCAGCACAAGTCACATATCAACAAGTGTATTGATGTGGTCAAAAAACTGCTCAAGGAGAAGTCTAACATTGAGAAGAAGGAAGCACGGCAAAAGTGCATGCAAAATAGGTTACGGTTGGGCCAATTTGTTACGCAGAGAGTAGGCGCAACTTTCCAAGAGAATTGGACTGATGGCTATGCATTTCAGGAGCTAGCAAGGTATGTATATTATTTATTTCCCAGATGTTTTCTTCTAGTTGTGATAATGTATGATTTTGGAAGTAGCAAATGGTTTAAGTGAATGGTATGATTTTGGAAGTAGCAAATGGTTTAAGTGAATGTGCTTCTCCATCTTCAGAGCTGAAGTGAAGAGTGGGTCAGTTACTGTGGCTCTTGATGGAGGCAGCGTTCTCCTCTGAAACATTGATAGCCAACTTTAAGACTGCACATTGTCACATCCTAGAAGAATGCATTCAGAGCACTGACCATCTAGAAAATATGAAAATTTACATACTATATACTGAACATGCCATTTATATAATGTTTTTAGCAGAGGCATATTGGACATATAGCCCATTGTGTCTGCCATGTCTTTGTACTGTCATCAGTGCTCTTATCTACCATATTGTGAAAGTAATACACAATTATTTGACAGGCGGCAGGAAGAAATTACAGCGGAACGGGAAGAAATTGACCGTCAGAAAAAAATGCTGCTAAAGAAGCGGCCATCAAATAGTGAGACAGCACGAAAACGTAGTAACACACAGCAGCAGCAACAGCAACAGCAACAGCAGCAACAGCAACAGCAGCAACAAGGACAGGGTTCGGCCATCCTGCACAACGGCACTGATGCCACGTTCCTGAAACCCGATGCTATTCCAGGATTCTCGTGGCAAGAATACTATGAGGCTGATGAAATTCTCAAGGTCAGCAACACATTACCAAGATCCTAAAAATATAATTATCTGATCATACATTAAACGAAACAGTGTGCTTTTGTGGCTTCAAATTAACTTTATTACTTTATCATGACCCGTGGGGTACAAAGTATGGAAATGAAGAGAGGCATGATGGGAAAAATCAGAATAGAGAGCTGCAGTGTTGTAGTGGAAGGAGAGAAGTAGATCTGTAGACCATTTATTAGTATGAACATTATGCTACAGAACCAGGCAGGATTTTTACATTTTACGGGCTTTTACTGTGTTTATTATTTTAGTTGTGATTAGTGTTGCCTGTGGTTTATTTAGCTTAAGTGGCATGCTATAAGCCAGTGTTTTTATTCATGGTAGTGTGCGAGATAATTCCCCGCATGGTTATTAATGTTTGTGTGAAATTATATTCACAGTTTGACTTTTATCAGCTGAATGAAATGCCCATGTCTGATTAAATGTTTCAAATGTTTGTCTTCCTGGCCGAAAAGGACAACACTGTCCCTCACAGGTACTGGCATGGGCAAGTAGATTAAAAATAACTCTGAGTGTCCATGGCTACCTTGGTATTTAAAGGCCGGACATTACAAGTTTCCTTCTGTCTTGTGCTGTGCTCAATAGGGAAGTACTCATTTCTCAGGGTTAAGTGTGCTTTGTCTTAGTATTGGAAACAGAATTCAGCATAGTTTCGATTGGCAGCGTGAGTTGTTGTGGTGATGATGGTTGAGTAATGAACACACCATCAATTGAACACAGTTTCAACAAACATACATCCATGGACTGCCCTTCCTCATTTGTGCATATAGAGCCTTTGAGTTGGAGACCAGCTGAATCCAGTGCATGTTTTCCTATATGCTTTTCACATTGTGTGAATATGGAGTACTTGTTTGTGATCATTCTTTGGTTCCACAGTTAACTGTGGCTCACCTTCTCTGCTTATCATCATTTTGATTGCCAGTATGGAGTATAAATTGATTATCACCTTAACCTTTCAACAACTTGCATTCTTGTACACAAACACACATAGAAAACACCACTGGAAAGTTATTTTATGTATTTAGACAACAAGGAAATTTTGTGCATTTTTAAGACATTGTGTGTGTGTGTGTGTGTGTGTGTGTGTGTGTGTGTGTGTGTGTGTGTATATATATATATATGTGTGTGTGTGTGTGTCTCTCTCCCTCCCCCCCTCTCTCTCTATATATATATATATATATATATATATATATACGGGGTGTAACAGGAGGAACGGACCAGACTTCGGGAGGGTGTTCCTTATGTTATACTATACCGATATAACCCAAAACACCTATGTCCAAAG
>Ga0123355_10019983_pt1 | contig 10678 bp, 7 predicted proteins | sample TergutEmb28metaG_3_FD_89872 | JGI IMG/M metagenome (GOLD analysis project Ga0123355, IMG submission 89872) | Embiratermes neotenicus P1 segment gut microbial communities from Petit-Saut dam, French Guiana - Emb289 P1 | ecosystem: Host-associated > Arthropoda: Insects > Digestive system > Gut ...
GAATTATTTCTCCCAGCTATTCAACGTGCATGGGGTTAAGGGCGTTAGGCAGGCAGAAATACACACAGCAGAACCACTAGTACCTGAGCCAAGTGCCGCTGAGTTTGAGCTGGCTGATAAGCTAAAAAGTCGCAAATCGCCAGGTATTGATCAAACACCGGCAGAACTGATTAAATCAGGGGGTAGAACAATTTGCTTGGAGATTCATAAACTTATTACTTCTATTTGAAAGAAGGAGAAACTGCCTGAAGAGTGGAAGGAATCGATCATAGTACCTATTCATAAGGAGGGGGATAAAACGGATTGTAGTAATTATATGGGCATATCACTTTTGCCAACCACTTACAAACTCTTATCCAACATCCTGCTCTCAAGGTTAACTCCATATGCGGAGGAAATTATCGGGGATCATCAATGTGACTTTCGACGCAAAAGGTCGGCTGTTGATCATATATTCTGCATCCGCCAAATACTTGAGAAAAAATGGGAATACAATGACGAAGTTCATCAGCTGTTTATAGACTTCAAGAAAGCTTACGATTCAGTTAGGCGGGAGGTCTTATATAAGATTCTCATTGAGTTTGGTATCCCTAGGAAACTTGTAAGGTTAATAAAGATGAATCTGACTGAAACATATAGCAGAGTCCGGGTGGGCAAGAAAGTTTATTGAGTTTTCTATGCGTGTAGTATGTTTTGATAATGTTTCCTGAATATATAATGATATCGTGTATCTCAGCTTACACATACCTGGTTCGATGTGTTAGCTCAGATACACGACAGCAGAATATATTCAGGAAACATTATCAAAACATACTACACGCATAGAAAGCTCAATAACCATAAGACACCGAAGCAGCCAATATTTGCAGAAACACGCTTTCTAAAACAACCACACACGTCACGACTAAACACTCGCTACTAAGTAAAGGCACCAATGCAATAACCCCTATCCTTACAGAGCAATACAACCCATGAAATAACTCAATAAATAAGTCTCAAGCTCCTGAGGATGGATGTATTAACATCCGAAACATGTTGAGCGTTAAATAAAGAAATAATAAAGCAAGTGACATCAAGTTGGTCTCTTTTTATTCAACTATCAAGATGATGCACAGTCCAATCAACATAAGATTCAAAACTATATTTATTGGTAGAATATAAATTATTTTCTACATAAGGTACAACTACATGTTTCGGCTCTTGATAATGGCCATCTTCAGGTTGTACATGACAAGATAAAGAGAAATGTAACTCCATGTATGAAATTGTACGGATGAGATTATTGTGGTTTCTTTAAAACAGTAAGATACTGCTAACAACTAGAGTAAGTTAATAAACCTAAAATTATAGTCACCGATGCTACATATTATTGTACGTTGTATATTTTATACTATAGTGTAATTACACAGCACATATAGACATAATATGATACCTACCACAGATTCAACTGTAATAAGCTTAGACATAACTTGGTAATAGCATGGACCCCTCATATAACCCACACCGTCCAACCTTTCTGACAGGTACGAGATCTCGTGCCCACTTTTCCCCCTCCCTAGCCCATGTATGTTTTGTTTAACTGCTTAATAAGTACTTCGTGTACAACTTGAAGATGGCCATTCTCAAGCGCCGAAACATGTAGTTGTACCTTATGTAGAAAAAACTTTATTTTCTACCAATAAATATAGTCGTGTTAGACGAGTAAACACACTCTACATTAGTTACGGTTTCAAACTTCGGACTCCAGGGAGCAGAGACATGCTTGCCAATCTTACAGTCGTTCAGTTCACAAAAACTATGTCCTATCTTGCATGAAACCCGTAGTTTCTTTACTGTATTCACAATGTAAAACCACTCAACCCTCTCCTGAGCTAGATTAAGTTAGACTACAAGTTCACACCCCAATTTTGAAGACCAATTTTAATATTATCCTCCCATCCATGCGTAGATCTCCCAAGAACCTCCCCACTCCCTTCAAGTTTTCGATTAAAACTATGTATTTTTTCTCTTGTACGTGTCCATTACCACCCCGCTCCCCCGCCCCCCCCCTTTCCCCCCACACGCACACACACTGTTTTGATTGCATATAAGAAGTTTTTCGGTGATAAATTTACTGTAGACTGAAACAAATTGTAACCACTCACACAGCATTAGACATGAGGTGTGATGAAATGGAAACCTAAGTTCAGTGAGCTGAATTTTGTTGGGAAGAAATTTAGAGCTGTAGACCTGAAATGTAATTATGTTTTGCTACTGGTAACGAACTGTACCTTGAAATACATAATTAACTTTATGAGATCTGCGGTCCTCAGGTTGATAAACGTTTAGATTTTTGTCTTTTGCAAGATGGCGCCTTTTATTCTCTTAAAAATGGTTACCAACATTTCGGATTAGATTAAAATTTTCTCGAATAAGAAGAACAAAACTTAAACTCAGTGACTTAAATTTATGTAACTCTCGTGCTGCAACTGTTCCGGCACATATTAGAAACTTGATTCAATACTGAATGAATAGCGGTACGTCTCAATACGGTTTGAAGTACGCTGAGTAGTCGAAAAGATTGAAATAGACGGAAGAGTTTCATCTTTCTCTAAAGGATTCTAATCTGTCAGTGTTCTATAAAACCAACCTTAGACTTCCGACGTGCCAACCAAAGTTAAGACAAGTGCATCACATTCAGTACTGCCTGCCAACCCATCTCGTATTTGCATCTTGGTTTCTAAACTTATTTGTTTAGGACGCCTTGCTTATTGTATGTGCCTCTACCATCTGCTTTTACATTCAGACATTTTGCTTTTTTGCTGAATAATGCACTTACGAATAAGGGCTGAATCCCCTAAAAAGCAATTAAGTTAAATATTTCTGAAGTGTATGCAGTGTGCTTTCTTGAAGTAGAAACTGATCTACTGTATTCGTATATTATTAACATGTATTTCACGCCCCGAATATCTAAATTTATATGGCACCGATCACAATCTTGAATCTTACTAATATCCTTGGAATATATTTCTACCTTAATGTGCATTAAAGTTTTTTTTTTTCCATGGATTTTCTTATCAATTACATCTTTCGCAGTAAAGTACATATACTTCTTATTGTTTCCCTTTCCAGTGCTGCAAATTTTTAATAAACTGCTTTAACTTTGTGTTCTTCGGTCTGAAATCATGGTGAGGAAGTTTCCTTTGTTTGAATATATTTCTTTACGTAACCTATGAAGAGCACCTTGTCGTCCATATGTGTGTGAAATGAGAAAACCTAGCAAGGAGATAGTCTGATATTAGATATTAAATCTCTGGGAAGTAAGCACTTCTTAAAAAGATTCATTTTTAAACAGGAATATGAATTATTTATTGTTTAAATATGCATATAAGGGTCGTAGCCCAAAACACTTGTTTTTACTTCTATTAGTTACAACTACCTGTTGTAGTTCAGCCGTTAGAACTCCTGACTATGAAGTGTTATATTTTATACTCAACACATAACAATGAAGCTGCCTTAAATATTTTAATAAGGCGGCTGTGATCAATTTCAATAAACTATTTTAAAGCTGGACAATTAAAATTCATGTATTTGTCATCCTAACAAAGTTTTACATTAAGATTTATTGTTTTTTGATTATAGAATTAATAATATTTGTTTTATTTTTTCTCGACTTAGGCACAATATCGCAAGGAAAGGATAAAGTGCCTTAAGTCTTTTAAAATTATCTGTATGAATAAGTGACGTATCTTTTGTTTTAGGTTTGTGTGAAGTGGAGACAGGGCAGTCGAATATTATCTTGGATATCGAAGAGAGCCGAGGAACTCGTAAGTTTTTCTTCAGACATTGTCTATATTATTCTGTAACTAAGGTACTTACGTAATTACTACGTCATATATATATATATATATATATGCGGCGGAGTGTAAGTGAGAAGTAGCTGTACACTTGGCTACTGTACCTACGGGGATTACATCTCTGATATTTAATGCATACGAAGTTGCTTGATCCCCCAGAGACAATCTGGACATGCAGTCAGACAGAACACTCTTTATACTCGCTGTTAATTTAACAATGAGAAAAAGAAAATAAAAATCCTTGCCACTAGAGAACATTGAATTCCGGTCCTTCGAAAATATGTGTCCACTTTCCTGACTCAGCTGAGCACACACACACACACACACCACTCACAACTCACTATGTATAAGATATTTTATCTATGACAGACAGTGTTTGCAGATGGCAGTAGTTAAAGAAGCAGTGAAGAGGCATCCGTGATTTACTTGGCATTGCCGCTTTGTATTTGGCCCATACCATTTAAGAAATTGTCTCAAGTGAAATTTGGTTCTTGTATTATACCTTTAGCGTTCTAATGTGTATATAGGATCAATTTCAGGGTTACCTGTGGAAATAGTAGCAATAAACTCCGCGGATGAGCGCATGTTTATTGTGGGAATCCCTTCATATTACGGGGCAACTTCTGATGTATGACTAATGCCATGACAATTATACTTCCGTTTTGTACGGCTACTCATATCACAGTTGGTACAGTCAGTCCTGTTACTACGCCGGCTTCATTAACACTAACTGGCTACAACGTGATCGACGAAGAGGCGAAACCTGTTTGTATAATGCGACATTTTGTATTTGCTTTTGGCTGCTATGAGATTTCAGTGACCAGTGTGAAAACATAATTTTATATGACGACCACTTTCTTCTTGTAATCCCTGTTTTCATTGTGCGATTCTCTAAAATGCGAAGTGTCACACGAACGCCAATATCGCGGTGTACCGAAACGACTGTGTAACCCTGGCTTTAGTCAAAACAGAAATTTTGCAGTCAGACTGAGAAAAGAGACTCCAGAAAATAGTTTTAAATGACATTTATAAATATAATTAAGCATATAAGAACATCAAACTAATTTTGGCCTGATGAAATGTGGAATGAACCCGTAACAGATGTGTAGAATCGAAAACATGTAACATATAGTGATAATTTTATGTTTATTGGACCGTGCATCATCTTGGTACTTGAATAAAGAGAGACCAACTTGATGCCACTTACTTTATTATTTCATTATTTAATGCTCAACATGTTTCGGATGTATTAACATCCTAAACATGTTGAGCATTAAATAATGAAATAATAAATCAAGTGACATCAAGTTGGTCTCTCTTTATTCAAGTATAGTGATAATGTCTATAGCTTAAACTGCAGTCCTCAGTGGGTATTCTGTTTATACGCCTTTGTGTAAATATCACACTAAAGGCACTATTAAGGAAGGCACGCCATCTTCCTGGATAGTTACAACTACAGTACCGCCCTGTTGTCGTCACACTGTATCATGTTGAGTTTGAGAAGCTAGCTGCGGTCGGAGTTTCGGTTTGGCGTAGCTGACGTACCACAACATTAACACATGACATACAGCTGCACTTAAAACTTACAGCATCTATGTATGAAGGCGGACGCTAGTGAAACACGCAATACCGGTGTCTCTCCCTGCATGAAAAGAGAAAGGACCAGAGCAAGAAATAAATATCACACTGAGAAATGAATTATGTAGAAATATCGACAGCTTTGCAACTTCCTGAGCATTCCGTGGCATTCATTTGTTATTCCAAGCACACACACTGCTCTACCTGTTTGGCTTGGTTGACTGACCGTTAACGACAGGCACACCTTCGGCAGGCTGTGACGGTTTCCGGGATATGGCAGTACGCACTAGCTCTTTGGAAAATGATATGAATACAATTATTCGAAATTAGTGTGAAATTATTCAGGCTGTTTACACTAAGTGTAAGTAAAAATTATCCAACTGTTAATCAGCCATAGTTTACTTCGAATTAATTAATATATTAATGGACAGTGGCTTTGAAACTTTATCTGGAGAAATGGTAAAATTGTCGTCATAATGCGTTGCGAAGAGGGTTATGTATTATAGCCAACTGGCAAAAGTACTTTGTTTGCGAATTTCTTCACAATTGATGTGTAGATACAAACCAGTATCTCCGTGTCTTTTTCTGAATTATATTCTGCACTCATGCGGAAGAAAGGAGCACTAATATCAGTACCTTATGGCGACGTAATTTTGAACAGAAGAATGTTGGTCTACGAGCTTCGCTTTTGGCCATATAGAAAAGTATTTTAAATGATGGTTACGTTACTCCGTGAGGTACACATTTCAAGCCATGTCCCACTTTGTTATAGTCATACACGATGGGTAATTTCGAGCATAAAACTCAAATGAGTTCTATTTAATGTCTAGGTTTTATCGCATCCGTAAGAATTTAAATTATATTGTTCAGTTCGTTGTGTATCTCATTTAACATGTATATATCATCGAAATCATTGAAATAGTTTGTAAGCTGAACACGCGAGATGATACACAGACCGACAAACAGACAGACAGAGTCATTATCATGCGTTAATTTCAGGCATTACCCGTAGACAGCGCACAAAACCTGAGATGTTTCTTCACATAAGACCGCCTTCTATTGTTACATTAGCTCCTAGACTCACGTGTATTAGAAGAGTTTCATGTACTGTATGTAATTCAACAGCTTGAAAGTGCAGTGAAAATAAGAGATTATTTGTAAAAAAAATTAAGTTCTGTTACTTAATGGGATGGTGAGGCTACTTTCTAAAGAAGACCCTGCTGTGAAATTAAACATCACAACCTCCAAATACAGAACTAGGTATAAACAGATGTAATAGCAGGCCTTTATCGCAGTAAATACATTGGAGTATTAACTTCACTTCGGTTTCTATGTCTTGCAATATGTTACTTTACATTGCTTGTCAACCGACATTTCTATTATGTTGGTTGAATAAAGAGAGACCAACTTGATGTCACTTGCTTTATTATTTCATTATTTAACGCTCAACATGTTTCGGATGTTAATACATCCATCCTCAGGAGCTTGCGACTTATTAGTTGAGTTATTTCATGGGTTGTATTTCTCTGTAAGGATAGAGGTTTTTGCATTAGCGTACTTATTTAGTGGCGAGTGTTTAGTCGTGACGTGTGTGGTTGTTTTAGAAAGCGTGTTTCTGCAAATATTGGCTGCTGCGGTATCTTATGGTTACTGAGTTTTCTTTGTGTGTAGTATGTTTTTTGATAATGTTTCCTGAATATATACACGTAACTGAAGAGCATATATTGTGAATGTTAGATTATTTCCTCCATTTTCCTATTACTTCTCGCTTGTATTTAAATAACCTATCAGCACTTTGATGTAAAACACCTTCAAGCCTTATGGGCTCTTCTCACACACCGAGAGGTGAAAAGCGCTGAGACTTTTAAGACAAGTGGAATTTGAGTGTGTGACATATCAGGCATAGTAAGTAAGGTGCCTTAGCCTGTAACTGTGATAATCGAGAATTATGTTTTTATGTAGGAAGTAACGGATAGTTAAGTCAGGTGCAATTCAGGGAATACGTTTATGTGCAATACGCAGCAAAATTGGAAATATTGCAATTTAAAGAATTTCGAAGTGCGATTCGGTTTTTGTGAGAGCAACTCATTGTTCAATCGAAATTCAAAAACAATTAATGGAGCTGTTGTTGTGCCCAAAGTGCAGCGTGTCAGAAAATGGCGCAGAGTTCGCAAATTTTCGAACATCCATGGTGATGATCGCACCAGTTTCGGCCCGACACGTCGTAAGTAGATGTGACAGCAGCAGAAGTGGAGGAGCTTAGTTTGGAAAATCTACGACCACCAATTCCAGAATTATCCGCTGATTAACTTCTGCGGGGATAGGAGGGGAGGGGTTGGGGTAGTCGCCAGTTTCACAATAATATGGACGGAGAAAAGATGGTTCGTGAATTGCGGATGCATAACCCCCATTTCAGCAGCGATGAAAGTTTGAAACTGGTGCCTATTTAGGACTGATGTACAAATATGTAGGGGAATTATGACTGAAAATGATACTTTAGTGGAATAAATGAGCTCCGTTTAAAGCTACAAAACCTTTTTACGTGTTATGATTTGGAAAGCCTCCTTACTGATCATTTTTCCTGGTTTACCTTTTTAGTTGTTAGGAAAAATATAAAGAATATTCTGAAAGATTTCGTTTAGTTTGGACACTCTGTTAACCGGAATACGCCTACATTTTGACGGTGTAACGTGTAAAAGATAATCGAAGTCACTCATGCAGAACACCAAACGCCTACTTTACAATATCGTACAAGAGTACTATTCTGATTGCTGCCCTCACTGTGCTGGACGAAACCTCTCACCACAACCCAGCCTCGACTTCGTCACCAGCCGTAGGCATTTGGGCGAATTCTAATCTCTCCGTCCCGCTGGACTCCACCCACTCTGCTGTGCGCACATTACACAATGCAGCTGGGGTAATGACGTTCTCCTTATCCTGTCAGATGAGAGAAAAAAAAATTGTTTGAGGAGGCTATCAAAGCAAACGATTCTCTTTGGCCTTCTGGTAGGGAATGAGCTCCAATGAACGCATAAATATTTGGTTGGAAGCAAGTCTGCTTCATTAAAGCATGTCGGAAAAGATGTTAATTTTTCCTTCAGCATAGAATAATATTTATTTTAAGCATAATTTTCGTTGTAGATTACTTTCATATGATTTCTGCCTTGGCCTACTCTTGTGCAAATGTTTACGCATTTTTACTGAGTGGTGAAAATCTCATTCTGAAGCGAGGGATCTTCAATTAAACGTGGTGGCCGGGTATACTGAGTGTGCTCATTTAAGGAATATTTTGATTCAAGCGTGAAGGTTTCGACAAAGCGTTGATAAATGTACAGTCATGTCCATAATCACTTTAACAGTCATCTTCAGTCACTAAATAAAGCATGCTCTTTTATGTTTGTGGTTCCGTGCATGGCTGTTCTATAGTAATAATTGTCCAACGAGATGCAACACAAAGCAGTCTATTTATTATTCTGCAAGTTCACTGTACATGTTTCGGGTGTCAATCACACCCATCATCAGGAGTACACAAAACTGCAACTACAGCCTCCGGTACTGGTCATATTTTTTGTGCAGCTAGCTAGCTTGGCCACGTCGGAAGGAGGTAGCTGCACAATAATATGACCAGTACCGGAAGCTGTAGTTACAGTTTTGTGTACTCCTGATGATGGGTATGGTTGACACCCGTAACATGTAGAATGAACTTGCAGAATAATAAATAGACTGCTTTGTGTTGCATCTCTTTGGACAGTTATTCATATAGATCGTTTGTTCTGTTCGTATCAGAGCTAATACTTACTGCTATAGAGTTACGTTTGTTCCGGACAAATATCCTTAAAAAGGTCCATGCAGTCTCCGTGTTTGGCTACCTTTTGGACAAAGAAGCACATAGACAGTAAATGCAAGATTGGAGCAAATTTCTTTTCAAGAAAGTAGTCGTACAGGGGAACAAAGTAGTTACTAAAGTTAACAAATATCTTATTTTGTACCTATACAATTTTACATGTTTGTATTTTAATGGAATAACTCGTTAGTGACTGAATATTTCGTAAAATATTTTATTAGATTTAAGCTGAATATGGTTTATTCCCAAATAAAGGATTTTTTGGAAGATATACAGCTATGTTGTTAGTACAGACACGCAACAGAATATCGAAACATCAAAGGTTCGAAGGTTAATCGCTGTCGGTGTATATAGTACAATTCATTCACACTTGAAAACCGCTTTACTGTGTTGCAGAAGTGAGCCAGAGTACAAGTCCCGCGGAGCTGCCGATAGTGGGTGACCCTTTCAGAGACGTGACTCTGGACTTGGTGTTCCCCAAAGACAAACCTGTGTTCATCCTGAACGGTAAGAAACTGCAGCTACTGGAGCCGCTCGACCGGGACGAGGACAACCTGTCGCACATTGTGTTCCAGGTGAGTACAGATTGCAATATCTGGACACGGAAATATATCCGATGGGTATCGACTTGAAGTTGATCATTAGAGATGTGACGAACGTTCAGCCGTGTTGTCTGCTTTCATTACGACTAGCGATGTTGAAATTATCTAAAACTAAAATTTCGCGATGTGCATATCTAACAGGAAAATAGATCAAAATTAATCAGCCGTTGTAATCAATTCGCTGAAACAGCAGATATTCTAATTTCTTACACACAATGGTACATATAAAATGAGTGATTCCAGGCTTCCACCACGCTGTAAATGAGGCCTTTGCCTGACTGGAACATTGCACGGCGTTGATTGGTAGTTGCTTACCAAAGTTTCGGGACCAATAATCTGTCCCGAAGTCGGTAACAACTACTAATCAACGCTGTGTAACATTTCAGAAGATCGAAGACCTCCCAAGTACAGAACTTACTGGAAAACGACGCTACCTTATATTAGATTTTTTGCTGGCAGGTTTGGCCCGTGCCCTTACAGCTTCCCCTCCCCCCCTCAAGTCATACTATTCTACTCTATCAAGGGCTCTAATTTAATATTTCTCCTGACTGTAAGTATGTCATGCATGGACTAAGAAACTGTTCATTTCTTAGGATTTCCCTTTCACACAAGAAAGACGTTTGTATTTACAGTTTTCACCCTAAATATTAGTTCCCGAATAAAGAGCTGACGGAATGGCTGACAATGTGAATTACTATATACAGGGTGTCCCAGGAGGAAAGGACCTAACTTCGGGAGAGTGTTCCTTAAGTCAAACTATACCGATATAACCCAAAACACCTATATCCAAAGTTCAATGGTTACGGAGATATTGGCCA
>Ga0123355_10019984_pt1 | contig 10678 bp, 12 predicted proteins | sample TergutEmb28metaG_3_FD_89872 | JGI IMG/M metagenome (GOLD analysis project Ga0123355, IMG submission 89872) | Embiratermes neotenicus P1 segment gut microbial communities from Petit-Saut dam, French Guiana - Emb289 P1 | ecosystem: Host-associated > Arthropoda: Insects > Digestive system > Gut ...
AGATTTTGTTCTTCATCTACTTTATTTGACACTTTGGAGCTAACATTTCAACATTTTGTAGTTGAAAAAATGATTAAACGGCGTTGCCTACAACTTTTAATAGACTAAGTTAGTGCATATGGGCTACGTACCCATTGATTCTGACGGCGCAAAGTTACTGTTTCAAGTTATATCTGAATGTTACGAGAGAAAATCCGTAATAATCACCACTAACCTTGAGTTTGCTCGTTGGAACGACATTTTTACTGATTACCTACTTAATGACATTCATTGCTGTACTTTTTTCTTTATATTTGCTGTACTTTTATATTGACAAAAACAGCCTAAAGGAACATAATCCTTTAGGCTGTTTTTTATATAGCTTACTCTGATTAATTTACTGTTTGCTCTCTTGAATTATTTACTTGCATATCATACAACTGATTCACAAGCCTAACCTCACACTTTAAAGCCATATTACCATATCAACCTTGTTTGAGGAGGTGGAACACCTATATCGGTACGATACCATCTTTGTACGTAGTCACTGTCATTGGCGGTGTGAGGATAGCTCCATTGACAGCAATTCACAATTTTATTATTAATTTACATAGTTGTCAAAAGTTTGAATGAAAACAATTCTTAGATATACGGTGAGTATGAATCCGACACAGAAGTAAAAGTGCATTTTGGAATAGTCAATATTGGCACTTTGAGCATAAAACTTGGCAGTAGCGTTGAGGTAATGCAAATAATTCATACTTCTAAATATCTTTATAGACTTGCTAATTTAACTTTTTATGCAATTTCTAATGGATTAGCAGAATTTTTTTCAAAACCTTATGTTAGATTACATGCTTTCTTTGACAACTACAATACAACCCTCACTTTACCTTTTTGATTGTTCTTGAGAAAAAGAGAAAACTCAAATTTCCTCACTTTTGATATAATTATTCAGTCTAATAAGAACTCCAATCCTAAAAATCTGTACTGTATTATATATGAGGCTTTTAATTTCATAAAACACACTAATAACGAATAAAAAATATAACACTAATAATACAAATATAATCCATAAATTTACATGTTGTAATTTGACCCATATAAAATAACTATCTAATATTGTTACAATGAAGGCTAAAAAACCAGTCAATATAAGATTTACAGCATATAAAAATAAAACAGATTGATAAAAATTAGCTATTCTATTTAAAAAAGTAATATTTTTCTTTGTCGCAGAATGTTTAGCAAAATCTTTTATTTTTTTATCGTCGAAAAACACAAAAATTATTGAAAATACAGTAAGAGCAACTGAAAAAATCGTCAACTGTACAGTGAAAATCGTTGTAAAAGTATAGTACATTATTTCAATGCTATTTCTTGAATGAAATATATAAAACGATATAACGATGGCAATCAGAACTTTTGCTAAAAAACTTATCCAGCTTGCAGTAGGAGGAATAATTTCTTTAAAAGAGTTAACTATCATTCGATTAGCAGATTCATTTTTTGTAAATTCAACTAATGCTTGAGAAAAATCTTCTTTCATTTGTAATCATCCCTTCTATTAATCATACAGTTTATGATTCAAGCATATTACGCCATTTTTCAATATTATTTATAGTATTTTGATATATGGCGGCATTTTCGTCACTCAAGTACTGTAGTTCTGGAATCTCATTAGCATGTTTTATAAGCTTATCATCTTCATGGCTTGTTATACTGCCAATAACTTCGATTTCAGATTTTGATGTAAACTGATTTTCTTTGATTCTGACTCTTGTGCCGTCCTTATTTTTAACTCGCAAATTAACTCTGGCAAGACCTTTGCTCAAATTTTCTTTTATATCACTTATTATAGTTTTGTTTGATTTTGGAGAACGCAACTGCAATAAAGCACTGGTACTTTGTGTTTCTTCAACTTTTGAGTTCACTGCTTGGTACATATCTCCAAATGAAATATCGGCATTTAATGGATAAAATCTCCAATTAACTTCTTCGATTCTTTCAGTTTGACTTAAAACTTGTTCAATATCATTAGTCAAAGGCATATCGACAATATTAACATGTGGTTTAGGTAATTTTTCCTGTGGTATTCTTATTTTATTTTGCTCGCGAACATATTGAAATAGTAGCTCTCTTATCGCTTTCTGGAAACTACGAATGTCTGGACTACCAGCTTCATTCATTACAAGTATCATACGATGATTCCTCAAAAAAATTATAAAGCGCGAATAAGGAGCAGATTCTAATGCCGCCGGGTCATCTTGCAGCTCGTTATTAGTCGACAATGTGGTGTATCTTCTTATTGTAGTGCTTTTTATTATATTGCCACATAATATGTTCTGTTCATTAACTTTTTTAACTTGAATATCGTTAAAATAAAATTTAGTACTAGCATTTTCTCTCCCAATTGCAACACCAGATATTAAACTTGGCATCAAAATATCATCAAATTGCTTTAATAAAGGTACTTGCTCATCACCAAACGTAATATTGAAATTAGCATAATAAATTATTTTTCTATTAAAATTATCCATTTATTTACCCCATCCTATGTATTTTGTAGTCATTTGCAAAAATTATTATTAACAACATTATATTTTATGTCATTTTTAAAAACAGCTTTGCAACCTTTCTTTGTCACAAAGCTGTTTTTGTTTCAATATGTCTATATAAATTGCAGTGATATCTTGGAGCCACTATCAGCATCCACAACTCCATATTTGTTAGTGGATATTGATAGTGGTGAGTGCTTATTAATGATACCCACAACTATATCTTAATAACAATATAATTTGCTTTATTATGCGGCACTTTTTGCATAATCCACTACAGATAATGTTATTTCACTAGAGATATGCTGCATCTTATCTAGGATGCTTTCAAGCATCTGAACCGTAGGGTTATCAAAATAGGTTTCGCCGCATTGCTTGCATTTTTCACACGGAACATTTCTAATAAGTATAACATGATTTTCGCTGTTTTCAATATAATCTGTTTTATCTTGCTCGTACTTTCCTTTACAAAACACACACATTATTCTCAGTCCTTCCTTCTTGTTTTGAAATCATCTTCCCAGTCATCTAAGGTTGGGATATAAGCTGTAATTACATATACGGTAGAACTATCTGTACTTGCTACTACATGAATGGGTGAATCTTCAATACCGTTAAATATTAGATAGCTTGGAAATGGTTTATCATCATGATAATAAGTTATAGCCTCTCCATGTATTATAGCATTAATAACTGTATTTGAAGATATCTTTCGCTCTCGTATGCGTTTTAATGCATGTAATGTCCATTTAATTTTGTTGTCACGGCATATATCTTGTAAACCATCAATGTCTATCATTGCTCTATCTCCTTCTAATAACAAAAATAGTATATCAAACAAACAAAATGGCGACAAGATAAAAATTGCCCAAATGCCGCCACTTTAGCTTTATAACCTACTGTTTCGTTTTTCTTCTATGTTTGACTACCTTATTTGTTCTGGAGGCTGCGTAAAGTATAGCCCCTAGCAAAGCACCGCTGGTAAATGCTTCAATAGCCAACTTAGCAGACATAGCTGTTACAGCTATTAATAATGTCATCAATTTATTTCACCCTCTTTTATACAATTATGAGAATTTAACCTGTTGCTAATGTTCCTTCCAGTACCACCAAGACAAGAATTGTGATACCAAAACCAATCAAAAACCAATACATTTTTCCACGTCCTTTCAAATTTTCTATTCAAATAAATCCAACTGTTCAAAGTTTTTTAGGGCTTCTTTTACAGTTGGAAGTATTACTTTTTCTTGAACTTCTTTTATATTATTTTCAAACTGTTTATCCAGTCGGTAGCTTGCACAGAGCATCAATTAAATAAGAACGAAGATATTGAAGAGCAATTAACATTATTTTAAATAACCAATATACCCATAAAGCACGTGTATATAATCATCTCAAAAGCAGAAGATAGTTTCAGGAGGTGGAGAACATGGATATTAACAAAAATCAAATATACGCGCCTGATATGCCCATGGGACTTGATATAGCTCTTGCAAAAAATAAGAGGGCCCATGAATATTTTTACTCTCTTTCGGAAGTGGCACAGAAGCAAATTATTGATCATACTCACACAGTTAACAGTAAAGAAGAAATGCAAGCTTATGCTGATTCTTTAGTGAGAAATAATTCTTTTAGTTTATAGGAGTTGAAGGATATGGAAGAGAAAAATCTTTCTAATTTGCCGTTAATGGCCATGGAAATACCCGTTTCTAATAATAATGCCGCAGAGATTACAAAGCTAGTGAAAGAAGGCGGAAAAGTAACGGGGTATCAGCTTTCAAACGGTCAAGTGCTGAACAAGGAAGAAGCCGTGGCATTAACAAGGCAGGGTGGAATCAAAGGAGTGGGAATTTCCGAACGAAATGGGAACGAATACCTAAAATCTATTCCTGATGGGACAGAAAGTAATAATCTGGGCAACTTGCCCTCTACGTCAGTAAACTTGATGGGGACGTCTCGTTAATATAAATCGGACAAAAAAACATCTCGATTTTTTAATGAGATGTTTTTTTGTTAGGCGAGCAATATTCAAATGGCATTAAATTCCAATTTTTACGGGCTTTGAAGGCTTTTCCAATATCATCAAAGGCAATAATGTGTATTTTTTGTAGGGACGGCAATTTGCCACCCGCGAACGTATCTATTATCTGCAGGCGACAGGTTGCGCCCTTCTCCTTTTACTAATCAACCTGTGGTGGTATTGGCAAAATGCCAATAGGCGGTACGGGCGTTACTGGTGGCCGGGGAGCTGGCTGCCCTCCAATAGGCGGCACTGGTCTTACTGGTGGCCGGGGAGTTGGTTGCCCTCCAATAGGCGGCACTGGTCTTACTGGTGGCCGATGTGCTGGCGGCACTGGTCTTACTGGCGGTCGGTGTGTTGGCGGTCTACCAATAGGCGGCACAGGTCTTGCGGGTGGTCGCGGCGAAAAATGAGCCTCAATTGCCATGTGACCCCTAAGGGTGAATGCCATAACTTCCCGTCTATCGGTAGTAACATTGCCCGTTGATAGATTTGTGAGTGTCCAGTGTGTAAAAATGTTACCTGGTGCCGGTGATGCGAATATTTCTACTCTGGTACCTGGAGTATACCAATGCCCTTCCAATTCCGGACGCTGCGACGGCGTCAGAATCCATGCATGCCCCCTGGTAGAATCGGCTGTACCTAATGACACCGAAAATTCTCTCATTACCGGTAAATGGGCTGGTGGCGCTGGCCTTCTCGGTTGCATCCTCTGGACTGGTACGTCCACGGGAGAAGCAAATGTCATCTCCGTAGCCAACGGTAAATCCATTTCTTTTTCATTCATTTTATTACCTCCTTTAATTTTCGCTTTAAATGTTTATGAGAAACGAAAAACGCTTCCAGCTAGATAAGCATCCTTCTCCTTATATAATAGTGCTCACTCCCAAATTGATGACAATACTGAGTACGGTCCAACAAATACGTCGAGGTTTCTCTATGGAGCTACTATGTAGTAACCGAAGCAAATGACAGTATCTGTTGGATTTAGATAAAAGTTTTTTTGTTCACGCAAATAATAAGCTAGGAATATAATTACCTAAAGAGCAATATATAGGTAGGAGGCAATAATTTATGAATATAGACTTACATTCTGATTTCCAATATGGTACTTGGATACCTTCTTTACAAATTGGAAATGGCGTTATTCAAGGTCAATATATTGACCGAGTTGGACATTGGACTAGAGTAGGGCATCAAATTTACATTAACGGATTTTTTAGGCTAAACTACAATGAAGCGCAAGTCGAAGAAGCGCTACGAAGCAATACAACAGTTCAAGAAATTCGAATAGGCACATTACCTTACGAAGCCAACAGTAGTGCATCAATTTTTAACTTAGTTGTATCAAATACCCCTTTTACTCGAAATACCAAGCCTAGAGAGATAGAAGTCTTGTCAGTAGGTGCAAGGAGTATTTGGGGTAGCCCTCGGATGCGTGTTTTTTTTAACGATCGTGTCATTACAAGATATATAAACAGAGTTAATCAAATACCAATTGCGTCAGATCTCTCTATTCAAGATTTGCGGCCTTCCACTTACGATACTTTTACCGAGATTCGAGTTTCAGGGACTTATACAGCGTTTCCTGATTTATCAACTACGGATCCAGTGAATACACCGCCGCCAACTATTACTCAACCACCGCTACCTCCGCCTCCACAACCTCCTCCACTGCCTCCTCCACCTCCAAATGTATGGCCGCCATACCCTGGAATTGTACTACGGCGAGGTATGCAAGGCCCAAGTATCAGACAAATACAGGAACGGCTAAACAACTTAGGTGCTAGTCCTCGGCTTGTAGAAGATGGTATTTTCGGCCCATTAACTGAAACAGCTGTAATGACTTTTCAAGGACAGCGCAACTTGAATACCGATGGTATCGTTGGTGTTATAACATGGAATGAATTATTCAGTATATAACCTACGATAGCTATCTCTTTTACGCTGAATAACTACCTTATAGAGTAAAATTAAAAAGGCGGCTTTTGATGTTATTTCAAAGCCGCCTTTTTCTCGCTAATGGCCGGTGATAAAGGGAGATAATTTTGTGGAATAAATGGACAGACTGCAAGGAAAGGAGCACAAATCACTTATCTTGTTAACTAATCATTCATTCAAAAAGATAGAGGTGTTAAAGTGCGGTTTGGCTCAAAGGTCTCAATAAAAATAGACAGTTGTAAGGCTGTATAGTAGCTCACAACTGCCCATAATTGGGTTTAGAAATTTCATCTATAGTAAATTTTAGTTTATTTCGCTATATTTCTAAAAGCATTGCCTAGAACAACGGCAGCCAAAGCGTCCACAACGGCACATAGGCCTGCACCGTCTGAAACGGCGGTGAGGATGCCTAAAATTGCGTCTACCAAAACCGGCTTGGACAGGGATAAAGCCATCATCAAAGCCATCAAAACCATCAAAATCATCAAAGCCGTCAAAGCCATCAAAACCATCAAAGTTATTCCACACTATTGTCACCTCCTGTCAATGATAGTACATACTATGTCGGACAAGTAAATATGTGACAAGCATTCTTAATATAATATCCTGCCAAACAACGGCAGCCACCTCAAACCCTCTAATATACCCCTTGGAAAATATAAAGATGAAGAATACACAGAAATCAATTTTCAAAAAAACGGAAAAATTCACAGGAACCGTTCCACTGTTAATTGCCGGCTATTTTTGATATAATAATGGCAAATCACAAAAAAGGAGCTGTTTAGAGCGTTGGAGAATGAGAGGTTAAATCGCGCTGGTGGTGATACATATGGGAAGAAAAAGCTTATGACCAAATCATCAACTATATATTTCAAAAAAGATATCGGCGTAAATTGCCAATATCTTTTTTTGATTGGTGTGCTAATACCAATATCCATTTATTACAGCAAGCTTTACCAGATTTATGTGTTTATGAAAATCGATTTCCGTGATCTTACAGCCGAAGATGTAGCAGAACTTATTGTGACTGAGTTTTCATTGTTGATGAAGGAGATGTGAAATGACTCATTTTAGCTACGAAAAATTGCTTTTAAACCTGATTATAGAGTAGAATAAAGGCAAAGAGAGTATGGGAGTAAACGCTTTTAAGTGCGCTATGAGCGCTTATGTGTTAAAAAATTCATGTTACGGAGGATATACATGATGCAAAAATTATTACAACTAGTAAATAAACAAGAAAAACTCGTCATTGGGCTTATGTCTGGAACCTCAGTAGATGGCATAGATGCGGCCTTAGTCAAAATAAGTGGCAACTATACAGATACACTTATAGAAGCATTTGCTTTTGAAAATATTCCATATCCTTTTGGGATGCAGGAGCGTATTTTTCAGCTATTTGAAAATGCATCAGCTAAGGATATCTGTCATATGAATTTTCTGTTGGGCGAGCTGTTTGCTGATGCCGCCATAGCCATTGCAAAAAAAGCGGGGATTTCTCTTAAAGAAATTGACTTAATCGGCTCTCATGGTCAAACAATTTACCATATACCGCAAAGCATTTCAGATGGTACATATGAAATACGCTCTACTTTACAAATAGGAGAAGGGGCTATTATTGCTCATAAAACTGGCATCATTACAATTTGTGATTTTAGAACGGCTGATATGGCCGCTGGAGGCACCGGTGCGCCTTTGGTGCCGTACACAGAGTATTTGCTTTATAAATCTAAGAATATAGCACTACAAAATATCGGGGGCATAGGAAATATCACAGCAATACCAAGAAATGCTGCTATTTCAGATGTTATCGCCTTCGATACCGGGCCAGGTAATATGGTGATTGATGCAATGGTTTCAAAAATAACGCAAGGCCGGCAAAGCTACGACAATAAAGGAGAGATAGCGGCATCAGGGAAAGTATGTGAAAAAGTGCTAGATCATTTTATGAGACATGACTTTATAAAAAGCAAGCCACCAAAAGCAGCGGGCAGAGAAAACTTTGGCCAGGTTTTTAGCGATGAATTTTATACATACTGTAAAAGCCATGGTTTAAATGATGAAGATATAGTAGCGACAGCAACAGCTTTGACTACTGAGACGATTGGCTATGCTATTGAAAGCCATATCCCCCAGTCAATAGATAAGCTTGTTGTAGGCGGCGGTGGAAGTTACAATTCTACTTTGATGAGGATGCTTAAACAGAGATTGCCGCATATGGTGGTATCCACACAGGAAGATATAGGCTACAACAGCGACGCAAAAGAAGCTATCGCCTTTGCTATTTTAGCTAACGAGACCATTTGCGGGAATACCGGTAATTTGCCATATGTGACAGGAGCAGAGCGGGAGAAGATATTAGGTAAGATTTGTTTGCCATAAATTAACTATAACATGAAAACTCACAACCTAGTAAATTGCAACTTTAATTCATTGCTACAACTTGTAGGAGATGATTTGGTCAGAAACGTTAAAGACTAAGTATACAGACACTTTAGTAGAAATTCAAAAACAAAAATCGAAAATTTATTAATTTTTGTTGACAAATTATTAATAAAGTGTTAATATTCGATCCAAGATAAGATAAAATTTATCAAGGAGCGACATTAAAATGGAAAATATACTGGAAGAAATAAGAAAAACGGAAAATTATATTAAAATTGCGGTAATGGTACTTGTGTTTTTTATTACATCTTCATTTAACTTTTACACAGTTTCAGCTCAAGAGTATTTACTAGATGAAATAAAGCTTGAAGAAATCAAGTACATAGAAGAAGCCGAAGAAGTATACGAGTCGGAAGAACCTGAAGTAAGAGAATATGATTTTGAAGCTGAAAGATATTTAGTAAGAGAATATTTATTTCAAGAAAAATATGAAACTAACGAATACGAAGTTGAGGAATATAAAGCAGAGTACGAAGAAGTATATGAAACTGAAAAAGGCCCCCAGTATTTTAGAACTACAGCAAATTTACGTTTACGCACAAGCCCTTCATTAGACGGCGGAGTTATTCATACTGTTCAAAGTGGTAGCAGAGTAGTAGTTTATGATCAAAGAGATGGTGTATGGTTTTATGTATCACATAGCGGCACCAGAGGGTACATGTATGCAGAATTTTTAACGCCAATCCCCTATAATGCGGATGAAACATATAGCCAAGTGAATATGAATGGCGTGGAATTACTAAGCTGGAGTTATGTAAGAAATAATGTTATTAGAAATGGTGTCTATTTACAGGTAACTGATGTTCGCACAGGCATTACATTTTGGCTTACAGCGTTTTCGCAGGGTAATCACGCAGACGTAGTGCCTGTATCCAGCGATGATACATATGCCATTAGGCGAGCCTTTGGTGGCCGTTGGACTTGGGAGCCTCGTGCAGTTTGGGTAACCGTAGATGGCAGGACAATTGCAGCATCACTTAACGGTATGCCGCATGGAGGTACACCAAGAAGCGGGAATGGTATGGCAGGGCATTTATGCCTACATTTTTACGGAAGCCGTACACATAATGGAAACCGTAGCCACGAAAGAGATCACCAAAATCGAGTGCAAGATGCATTAAATGCCGGGCAATAGAATTAATACAAAGCGGCAAGTCTACAATAGGCTTGTCGCTTTTTTTGTGTTATAATATTGTAATAAATCAGAGGGGTGTGTCACATATGTATAAAAATATATTTTTTGTTTTGCTTTTATTAGTTTTTGCCGCTTGTGCTGAAAGCAGCGAAGTTGCTAGCCCGCAGGACGAAATGAAGTTACAAATAGTGACAACTATATTTCCGCAATACGATTTTATTAGGCAAATTGCAGGGGACAAGGTAGCGCTAAGCATGTTGATATCCCCCGGGGCAGAAAGTCACTCTTACGAACCTACGCCGCGGGATATAATTACATTGTACCAAGCAGATTTATTTGTATATGTGTGTGGCAATGCCGAGCATTGGGTAAATCCTGTTTTGAATTCCCTCAATAGAAATGATATGCAAACTGTATCGTTAATCGATTTGGTTGTGCCTATTTATGCTGTTCATAGCCACGATCATGATCATCATCACGACCATGACCACGATCACGATCATCATCACGATCATGACCACGATCACCATCACGAACATCATCACGAACATCATCACGAACATCATCACGAACATCATCACGAACATCATCACGAACATCATC
>Ga0123355_10019985_pt1 | contig 10678 bp, 5 predicted proteins | sample TergutEmb28metaG_3_FD_89872 | JGI IMG/M metagenome (GOLD analysis project Ga0123355, IMG submission 89872) | Embiratermes neotenicus P1 segment gut microbial communities from Petit-Saut dam, French Guiana - Emb289 P1 | ecosystem: Host-associated > Arthropoda: Insects > Digestive system > Gut ...
CTGGCCATTATCTCCGTAACCGTTCAACTTTGGACATAGGTGTTTTGGGTTATATCGGTATACTTTAACATAAGGAACACCCTCCCGAAGTCTGGCACATTCCTCCTGGGACACCCTGTATAAAAGTAAATTTGATTCCTTTGTTCATTTCTTGGTTGCTTGGTCGATCACATCTCCCAAAGGAGTACAGAAGATGGTACAGCACCTGTTGCTGACATGCCACCATCAAAGGTTCTGCTGTCATGACAGTAGCTGGTAGTCCCAGTGATCTACCATTTCAGTTTTGGCAACTGTCTTACATTAGTTATGTCCCTCCAAGAAGTAAAATGTCATTCCCTTCAAGTCACAGGTTTTCATAATGTGCTTCAATTCTTTCATTTTTTAATGTGGTTGCAAAGTGACAACAGCCTGTTCAGAGAACAGGTACATCAGCCAGCTGACGATGCACAATGCTAGCCAGCTCAACTCTGTATATATGCTGACACAGTAATTAAATGCGTGGTCCGTAACGGTCAATGACCATGTTCAAGTTTCGCATTCTCCTGCTGAACTACTGTGATGACTACTCTTGAACCAACAATTAAATTGCCATGATTCAAATCCAAAACCTTCAACGGTTTCAGTGTGACACTCTTTAATGTTCTGAGCCACAACAGCATATTCTTATCTCTTCAATACACTATGAACATATTGTGGCAGCTTTCTTTATTGCAGACAGCAACTAGCCAGGTTTTGTCCTTCCAGCGCTCCATCTATGTGTTCTGTGAAGGCTTATTTGTGTAAATTTTACTACCTCTTAGTGCGCAGCCATGAGAAAATAGCTGGTGTAGTGACAATGCTATGGGCTGGGTGATCCAGGGCTTGATTCAAAGTGGAGGCAAGAGATTTTTCTCCCCTCCAAAACAATCAAGCTGGATCACCGTCTTGGGGTCCTTTCCCCATGGATAAAGCAACCAAAGCATCCAGCTGGCCACTCACCACCATCTATCCCTCAGGAATGGAGCTATACCTTTACTCCCCCACATGCCATCAAGGCATGGACACGGACAACTGTAAGCTTTATCTACACCTGTTTAATGTGGTCACAGGGCTATATAGGACTAGTGAAACAAGGTGATGCGAGCATGTAACATTTCAGATGTGCATCTGGATATCTGATGTCAGTTTACCCTGACATGAATTCTGTTATGCGAACATTATCATGATACTTAAAAGCAACATCCATTCATTCTCAGGGCTGCAACAAATGCTTTACAAAGCAGTTTTGAATACAGATGCTCCACTGGTTACAAGACACATTCCCTGAGACCGTGCAACATGCCACACAACATTTAGGGACTCGTTGCTGCAACAGGCAGTTCCTGGGTGAACAGCGGCAGTCTGTTGCTGCCTCCCTGCACTGGAAGGTCTATGTTACCTTGAGTGGTGTGACGGGCAGTCAGTGTCAACGTCACAACACAGAAACAGAAGGTCTCTGAACACACCCAAAAGCTGTGTTCTACCCTGTCTCTCTGGACACACACATATCTGTTACAGATGTTGTGTAACATCAAGTCAGATGAAGGAGGCATCACAAACAGATGTGGAAGGTATCAGTTGTGACTCACTTGAAGATATCACCCCAGCAGACAGACAGACAACAAACAGCTGAAACAATTTGACACCTAATCCTTCCTATGTTCTACGCATACTGTGTGGCTTAGAATGACGCCAATTAAGCATCAAAACACACATGGCCAGTAGAGGATCACAAAACGTACAGAGAATGTTGGTAATTCCAACCACCTTGTAAGAGCTTCCCCTTTTTCAAACCAATCATAGAAAAAGGCATGAAATCAAGTGGTCAGCAATCCCACCTCATATTCCGAAGGTCCTGGCTTTGATCGCAGGTCCAGGTGCTGGCTATCCCAAGTTTTGCTTGGTGACCACCAAGCAGTTCTACACAAGTTCTGGCACAGTAGTGCAAGCACGTCATTACCGCACCCTTCCACATCCCTATCAGTTCAGCCTTCGCTTACATCCTTCTATCTGACATCGTATACCTTATAAAGTGTCAGTAAATAAATCGATAAACAATAAAAATTGGCAAAAGAAATTGTTTCTGATGTCAGTAACATGAGACATCAGTGCAATTCAGGTTAAGTCCAGAGAACTGGTGTTATGTGAGATGAACATACGTGTACATCACTCTGGCGTAGAGTGAAGTAACACGACACTTCTGTCCTTCTCCCTTTTCAAAGAATTCTTTCAACTCTTTGTTTAAATGTGTCATCCTGTCAGCTGCCAACTCTTCTGGACATTTCACATTCACCAGCATCATCAGATCACGTGCCACATTGGTACGTATGATCAGTTCATGCCAGAACTGGTACTGGCAACTGCCCTTGGGGTCTTCTAATGCCTGCTCACACACACGAATCGCCTTCTCAAATACCTGTTAAAATATAATGGAGTTGATCACTGTGTTATCTGAGTCATTGCAAACAACAAACTGCACAAGAAACCAGCAAACAGTAATTACTGCATGGTTTGTAAAAGGCAGAATAAATAAACAATGGACCATAACAATTAAATTCTTATGTGACATCCAAAACTTCTGCACCCAGCACAAACGGGAGTGTTAACCGCAAAAGAAGAGATACACAACCTCAACTAAAATTACATATATGCCCGGGATTTGATGCAAAACCTCTGCACACCTCTCAAAATGGAACAGAGTACTGAGGAAAGCATATGGACTTGAACACGAAGAATGCAACTGATGATGCAGACCTTCTGGGATGTTATGCCGTGTCACTCTGCACAAGTGGCTCCTGACATTCTGAAGGCACTACAATCCTTCAAAATGTCTGGAACCTCATAACACACCAAATCACTGTTCAGCATCACTTGAAACTACTACATCAATGCTTCACAGCAGCACAACATTTCCACACAGGGCAACAGGCTGCCAAGTGCAGGCACCTCCAGATTACGTAAGCCCTGACTTTGTCAACGTGACCTTATGTACATTCTTCCACACACAATTTATTTTTAAAAAAATTCAAGGTGCATAAATATTACATTACACTAAAAAAATAAACTTCCATTACAGAGGGTATTGTTTCAAATGTAATGAATGTCCGAACTGAAAGACTGCATCACACAAACCGTGGCATCCTCTCTTAAAAACTAGGCACAAAAAATAATCAGCACGTGGTGACAAATCCACCATAGCATGACACACGTACATTCAAATTCAGTCATAACATCATCGGAGGGACCAAATAAATTGTGTCATTATAAACAACTGCCACTCTTTGTGAGGTGTCTGGTAAAAGCGAAGGAAATACATTTCATGCCAAAGTACATGTCTGCAGACATATTACTTAAAGTAAATGCTATGATCTATTTCAAATTTAACCTACAGTTACAATTCAGAAATAATAAAAATCACTCTTCTGTAACTGTAAATTGCAAACAGCTTAACACTATAAATACATTAACTTAACCTTATGTTTATTGGACCGTGCATCATTGTGATAGTTGAAGAATAAAAGACCAACTTGATGTGACTTGCTATTTTATTTCACTTCTTATGTGCTCGACACAGATACCACTCCAACCCAACCACACCGAAACTCCAACACACACCGAACCAAGAACAATACGACCAATGTGGTAATCCAACAGAATAGTCGCAAGCTCCCGATGATGGATATATTAATGTCCGAAACATGTTGGGCACATAAGAAGTGAAATAAAATAGCAAGTGACATCAAGTTGGTCTTTTATTCTTCAAAATTAACTTAAAATTAAAAGTTACACAGAATAGTTACCGTGGGAAGAGGCACACTCACTGCTACACTGACACTTCTCTCTTTCTTAAACCACTTAAGTAAGTGCTTCATCAATGTCACTCCGTTCAGGCTTTTGAAATCGCTTTATTTTCGATCCATTCCGTTCACCTGCACTCAAATTTTGGTTCTGTCTTTCCAAATCATTTGGATCACAGAATTTACAGGACAAAATTCCCAACACACATCAGCTTTCTTTTTTCCAATTTCTACTTGTCATACCACTTTAACTTTTCCTTTGACACTCAAAACTTTCCTTTTATTCATATACACACAAAGGGAATTACCCTTACTGATGTCTTTTTCCAGACCTGGAATTTATGTAGCTACCTGAAAGCACACGGGGATTGCTCTCTCAATGACAAGAAGGCAGGATTTGCAAAATAGCCTATCTCTCGGAAAATTATATTGGAAAAGATGACTGACAATGTCGTTACATCCAAAGCCGATGCTCTTATGTACATCATACTAAGGGAGAAAAACACATACTTTTGGGGAATTAGCAGGTACTGCAGAATGTATAACATTATGGTAGAGGCACTGCACAAGCTGAGGGCATTATAAATGAGTTCAACTGTATTTACTGCACAAGCAGTTACTTTTAAAAGTTTTGACACAATCATGTGTTGCTTAGGATATCATTAGACAGTTACAGGATTAACAGCACACACACACACACACACACACACACACACACACACACACACACACACACACACACTTACTCTACAAAATAAATTAAATTACATACACACATGTTTCGTGGGTCATGGTTCAAATTCCAGCACACATGGAAGTTGTCTTATGGCAAAGGCATGCAGGACAGAACCTTCATTTCAGTGGGGACAATGTATAGTCATTACAGGCCATATTATATTGGGTGGAAAGTGGGAAAATTATCTGGTTGCCCCCCACTTTTATTACAATATATTAACACAAACCAACATGTCAAACTGAAGAATACCGTCTACTGGGATGTGACACTGTGTACTGTGGTACCAATATATGGAGGGGAACATACTGCCTCCATCTGCAGGAAAGAAACGTACATTGCACCACCTCTCACAAGGTAGTATTCTTCAGCAGAACTGCCACAAGAACTTCCAATCTTACATAAATGTGTAACTGTTAAAAGAAATTTAAGTAGATTGCAGATGGTGTAATCCAAGACACAGTTGGTACAAACTTTTAACAAGTAGTTATTGACTTACAAAATGTCATACAGTTTCACAGGACACAAGTACAAGTAATTTCACTTACGCCCACAAGCAAAAGGCAGCCTTCACTGCACCTATCTTCATAAAATCACAAATGCTCAGCAGCAATATGTTCCTATCCCTTACACAGATTTTCACCCAAAGTGGACAACAAATTCAGACAGAAAAGGTAAAGCAATCCCATTACAGGTCTGGACAGGCCCTGAGGGTTCCAGGAAGCTGAGGCTCCCAGATTTCAAGGCAATCGACACATGAAGGTGGTAAGGTTGTCAGCCTTATGCACCAGCCTCCTTTACTTCCCAGAAAATATTCCTTGTACTCATTTCTGATAGAGGCTGAGTCCACCCCAGGGCCACAGTGCGGATGGAAGGATTACATGAATGAAATATTCCAATGACACCATCGGGAATCGAACCCGCGACCTTCCAGCTTGTAGTGCAGTGCCTCAACCAACTGCGCCACCGCATGCCCCTAAATTCAGACATTACAGACACAAATACATTTACGCCCCTTACTAAAATGCAGCTTTCACTGAGACAATTTTCACGAAACTCACTATTACTGACTAAATCACTGTGGACATCTCCTATATTGGATTTTATTCAAAGTGCATATAAAGTGTAGACAATACAAGGAAGATTTCATTTACACCCCACTGTACATATGGTTCTCAACACAGCAATTTTGATGGAATTCATAAATGCTTGACTTTATTGCAAGGGGCTGTTCTATACCTAATTTCAGCAAAATCAATCATACGAAAATAAAACCAGCTACTAATCCCTGCTCATAAGTGAAGTACGGCTGTCAATGAGCCAATTTCAACATTATCTTGACAACTGTTTGTGAAGAACATCTAAACCATATTTCATGGAAATAAAATTGTTCAGTCACTAGTACTGAATCACAAAAAATGGAAGGATGTTGTCTCCACATAAGGCATTCCTTTTTTTACTTCATAAAGAACTAATATAAAGCACAGAAGGAAGCATAAATCAGGTCTCTTGAAGGGAAACTTCTCTTTTGTACACGAAATTGAAATCAGGGACAAGCCTGCACTAGGCACAGGTACTCCACGGCCCAAGAATCAAGGTATGTTTGGCTCAATGCAATTTGAAGTTTTAATGGCGAATTTCTCAAATCTAGCAAATAACATTTAAAGACATTCAGCCTGTGAATATAACAACTGGAAAGGTACCAGAACGTAGCATCACTTAGAGGTGTTAACAAATAAAGACCCTAAGACACACACTGCTGAAGTGAAATGCTTAATAAATGTAAGGTTGTAACCACCAGAAGAGGGTCAACATTACAGAGGGTCCATGCGAGGGGCAAAACAACTTCACACGTAAGCAATCTGGTATATCACTCGCAACAGAAAATCAGAAAAAAGTTTAACAAAAAACCCTACATTACAATACACAATGGTAAGTCTACATAAAGCAGAATAATCCTGCTGGGTCAGACAACCCAAAAATAATTATTATAATAAATCCAAACAGATGCACTAATTTCTCAAATTTATTTTTGGAATCAAACTCCACATGTTCCAGACAGTTTCTCTGTCCATCATCAGGAGTTTAGCACTGTGCACACAGCAATGATATATGTCACACAGGTTATGAAGACTGCTTCCTAGCAAGCTGTCTGCAAAACCTGTATGTATTGCTGTGTGCACAGTGCTAAACTCCCGATGATGGACAGAGAAACTGTCCAAAACATGTAGAGTTGTATTTCAAAAATAAATTTGAGAAATTAGTGCATCTCGTTGGTTTTATTATAAGAATACATCATGATGCACGGTCACCTGAACGTCAAAAAAGCCCAAAAATAAATGATGGTGAAGATGAAGGTATTACAATCCTTTTAAACATCAGAAACCACTTGCACAAGGACGTGCTGTCACGTCAGAGAAGATCGAAACCTTCAGAATATACCTACTGTCCACCTTCAAAAAGACTAAATAAGAAGGTCTACATACTGCATACGCAGTGACACGTGAGGTCAATGTCACAGCCCTTCGTGTCGGAAATTCCTACCTTTGCTGCTTCGACCACATGTGGTGGGAAGTTGGCTGGCACTGATGTGACCTCATTTACAGCACCACTGGCAGCACGCATGCCCACTATCAGCTGTCCAGTCACTGCATCAGTACCTGAATCACAGTGTTACCAACATAAATGTACCTAAACAGTTCAAGCTTTGCATACAAGGAAACTTTACAACCATGACAAATACTAATTAATGGTCAGTGGTCAGGTGTACAAATCATGGCTGCGTTCCATGCTGTTCAGAAGATCAGCTCAGCTTCTACAGATCAGTACTTGGACAGCATCCTGCCTCTGCATTTATTTATCTTAACGAAGACATAAGGAGCTCACAACAGACAGTGTTGAGTTAAGAGTAAATTATTTGGAAAGAAACATTCATTGACTAATTAGAAATTGTTATCACCGTATTTGCCTGGACGGAATCAGGAAAACTGCAAATACCCGCAGGTCCAGACAGCAAATCTTCTGGCCCAAATCTGAAAGCAGTCCAGACAACCAATCACATGGCTAACATCTGAAACCACTCCAGACAGCCAATCTCCTGGCCAAAATCTGAAACCATTCCAGATTATCAATCTCCTGGCCAAAATCTGCAACCAGTCTGGACAACCAATCTCCTGGCCAAAATCTGAAACCAGTCTGGACTACCAGTAAAAATCTAAAAACCAATCTCCTGACCAAAATCTGAAACCAGTCTGGACAGCCAATCTCCTGGTAAGAATCTTAAAACCAATCCACTGGCCAAAATCTAAAAGCAGTCCAGTCAGTCAGTCTCCTGGCCCAAATATGAAACCAATCTGGACAGCGGATCTCCGGCCAAAATCTGAAACCAGTCCAGACAGTCAAACTCCTGGCCAAAATCTCAAAGCAGAAATTACCAAATCTGAAGCAGGCATGCTGCTCACATGCAGTCATCATCCAAAACTAACTACACGAAGTAATGCTTCAAGACATTCATAACTAAAGGTAAAGATTTCCCAGGTGTACCATAAATGCATAAGAAGGAGTGGAGGTAGTACAGCTCCACTCCTTCTTAACCTTGGCACTAGATGGAGGTAATTTATCAGCCTCATGCCCAGGCTGCTTTGTTCGCAGGCACAGAGCTGCCAGTACCCACTGAATAGAAGTCTGGGTAGGACAAAGAGCACTTTGGAGGAGATAAAAAATGTCTTCCCCTTTGCCATGATTCAAACCACAACTCCCCAGTGCCTGCAGCCTACAAGCTTGTAGTGTACATTCATACGCATTTTAAAAACTGCTTAATATATTTATTGAAATAAAAGTACTTTGCATTATCAGTCCAAATGGAATGACCAAGCACAATACCGTATCGTTAAACCTTCTGGTGATGACACCAAGCAGAACAAACTGACTCAAGACTTACAGTGTAGTACCCAGGGTTATGTCAAATGCATTGCCTCATTGAAGCTATACTGTCCAGAAAGAGGCAATTTAAATCAGCCAGTACAGCTTGGAGCTAACAGTTTACGGTGTTTTGATTCTCCCATAAGTATAAAGTCAGTCACCTATGGGGGGTAACATTTGAGCTTTTCACAGGTGTTGCCATATATTTACATTTTAATGCAGGTGTTGCTCATGGCCACATATCAAGCCAGCATGATTTCTGTTGCAACTGACCTGGCTAATCACTGTCTGTGTTAGAACTTCTTTCATGCATTTCTGTAACAAGTGATATACAAGCACATTATTTAACCACATGTCAACCTCTGCATACTGTACCAGGAAACTGTGATTTTCTAGCTTGCAGGCTGCGAGCTGTACCAGTGCATTATTTGTGTTATATGTCTTGAGTAATTGCACATTTCACATTTTTCTTTGCCTTTTAATAACTGAAAAATCCATATAAATAAAAAGGTATAAGATTTTTGGTGTACGATACTGGGCACAGAACTGACACTTCTACACCTGCGGCTGGCAGACACCTGATTGCATTCCTGCGCCCATCCTGAATGGGTTAATGGTCTCAGTGCTGAAAATATTCTGTGTATCAGAGAATAAAATGCATGACTGCTGAAGGTTTACATAATCCCCACTAAGGGGCCCTTGACTGATACTCCACTGCATCACTGAGCCTGGAACTGGGACACTACTAAAAATGGCACAGCCACAGATCATGTCAACGAGCTGCACAGCATAGACTTGGGTGTGCAGGGTTATCCACGATCAACAAGACCCACAAAAACACCACTTAAAGTGGGGAGTTGCCAGCTAAAAGAGATCATGTGAATACGGGTTAATGAGGACCAGGTTAGTGCATACACATTAACGTTAATACAGTGCCAACACTTCTTTAAGGAACACATGACTGTAACATATGTACAGCAACAGACTGAAACCATCTATTGGAAAATCTGTGGTACATCTGTGGTACAATCCTTGGAAATTTGGATGAATCTTTCACATTATTCTACAAAAATATGTCCCCAGGATATCAGAGACCCAAAGACCCCTCTACTCACTCACTCACTTCCAATTAATGATCTTGAAAACAGTCAGACTTATAGAAAGAATATGGGGGGGGGGGGAGAAAATGTGTGTTTCGTTTTTCTCTACACAGTTTGTTTCACTGTGTTCAACAATTACTGAGTGACACCTAAGTTATATTCCAAATGTGTGCACAAATGCACACATTCACATAGAGTATCAGCTACTGTGGTCTGACTGTAAGTGCAATTGGACAGCAGAATTCAGTAAACTGCTACAATATTAAATTTCAAGAAATCCATTACGCAGTTCTCAACCTGTTACGTACATACAGTTAAAAATGACACAGTTCCTTTGAGGCATCCCACTCTCTCCTCATTACTGTATCCCCTCCAGCCCCAACAGGTCTGCATCAACCAGTCAGTGAACATTATCTCTATCAACTTCAGCGTGAACATACTGACGTTGGCAGACAGACAGAAATACAAGGATGTAGGCTGGAAAGTGAAGCGTAACAGCCAGAGGGAGACGAGCAGCCGGTTCAACCAAGGGACTTCTATGGCACTTACTATGGCATATTTTTGTAACATTTTGTTGCAGACACACCAACAGAGAAACAAACAAAACACAGAAGGGCATAAAACACACAACAGTGTTTATACCTACCTATTGAAAATTTAATCCGGTTTACAAAACGTTTCTTTGGTGGACACATCTTGAATTTGTTCAACATACAAATAAGTCCATAGTTTTCCATTTCTCTACGCCTAATTAATCCATCATATATTGTGTAACTTTCACCTACACGTTTTGCTACATTACTGAGCTTCAAATAAACATCTTCATTCTTCTTGGCAATCTGCAAAGGAAACATTTACTTTATTATTTTGTGCAGCCCTGCTTCATACAAAGCTGGCACTGCTTCACTGGACAGTTGCTTAACCTTCTGGTGCCAGAATTATTTTTTAAATTTTAGCACACTCTGTATATAAAATGTAAATAAAACAGGAACCAAATAAGTTAGAATTATGAAACAAACTGCATTTTGAAGAGAAAAAAACGGAGAGTATATACCATGTTTAAAATATTCAGTATCTATATTTGTTGAATAAATATATAAAATGCAACA
>Ga0123355_10019988_pt1 | contig 10677 bp, 7 predicted proteins | sample TergutEmb28metaG_3_FD_89872 | JGI IMG/M metagenome (GOLD analysis project Ga0123355, IMG submission 89872) | Embiratermes neotenicus P1 segment gut microbial communities from Petit-Saut dam, French Guiana - Emb289 P1 | ecosystem: Host-associated > Arthropoda: Insects > Digestive system > Gut ...
AAGTTCTCTGGAGGACAACCTGAAGATGGCCAGTAAAGGCCGAAACATGTAGTTGTCTAGTATAGCCATTAAATACACCTTAATTGACATAGTTGTGTTTGACTACATAACCTTTCCAAAGCTGCATAATTCTAATATTCTACTTATGGATCAGGCCTGTGTTACTCACTTTATACTACTGTATCATATTATAATAAAACAGTCTCAAGTTAGATCATACTGTAATGGTTTCCAAAAAACTGCAAAATATTAAATATATCTACAGGGTGCTGATAAGTCCTTAGCCTGACGAGGAAGGAAACAAGTTAATGTTTCTGTCAGAATGGCGTGAATTTCCTTTGGTGCCTTTGCCTCGCAGGAAAAAAAAAAAACTTGATGATAGCTCGCGTCTCAATGTTGTTGAAATCGCGTGTGTCCCTGACATGCTTCCGAGCTTGTTTCCTTCCTGGTTGGGCTAAGGACTTATCAGCACCCCGGTAGAATGGGACCAGGATTAGAATGAGCCTTTATCAGAAGAGTGTGCCTGAGAACATGCACTGAAGGCTAATGCCAAATTACCTATCGTAAAGGGAACCTGCATGAAGAGGAACTGAAAATGACGTACCTGAACTGAAAAGAAACACTGAGCTAAAACGCTGATTGGTTTGTGTTCATGCATTACATTTGTGGGATATTTACTGATTCTAACAGCAGCGCAAAGCATGTATCAGTGAATAATGAATTTACAAGGATGTGGAAAGAAGCTGCTGTGGTCTACTTTCAGATGGTAACTTGTTAACCACCTGACACAAAGACACAAACCACAAACGACCTCAGGTCAGCCAGCCTCTAGGCAGATACAGACCCTGGGACCACCTACTTGGCTACAACATTGAGTTCTGTTCACATAATTTTATAATGTAATTTGTAAGAGAAGAAACATTCCAATTAATTAAAAGACACGTGAAAGGAAGTGGGCAAGACTTATTTGAAGGTAGTATCACAGAATCTTGCATCTCCCTGGAGGGACTGAGGAAAACCATGAAAATTCTTGGTCAGCATTGTCAGTACCCCAGCTGAGATTCAATATGGGCACTTCTCTACATAAAAGATTCAGAAGGACTCCTGCTTTCGGAAAACTGCTTGGTGTGCCTGAATTATGACTGCACAAAATGAAGTGAAATTCCCACTCAACTCTTTAAGAACAGTGGTGACTTTATGCACCACCAGGTCAGTCATTCGAACATTCTATGTTCTGCCCATACAGTGCATTTATGTACTATTTTATGGATCTCAGAACAAATAAAACAGTGATTATTTCCCCATATAGCATTTAATGGTTTCTATAAGTGTGACAAAGTCTGTTCTCTGCATGGTACAAACTGAATTTTTAAACATAACTGAAGACCTTTGAAGGACTGATGTTTCTATTCCAGACAATGCTGCCAGAATCACTCTAGGAAGCTCCATATGGAAGATTTTTAATAATGAAATAATAAGGTTCAAACCATAGACAGTGGGTATTGAGGCCCTAGTCCTGCATAATCAATACAGATTCACTTCAGCATATGCACGTACCTTAAATCTTTGGTCAAGGCGAGCAATTTCCCCTTGAAGTACATCAGGTATGTCATTTGGCATTTCTTCCACTTTCTTCTTTTTCAGTGGAGGTGGAAGCATTCTGAAGCAAAACTAAGTAATTAGTCCTGTATTGGTGGAAGCCTCTTCTGTGTGCACCTCTTGAATCATAAAAACTTCACTGAAAGCGTTTCTTCAAACTGACAAAGAATATGTTGAATATACAATACAAGAAGTCCACTACTAAAACACATAAAAATGGACTTCATGCATTCGTAAACTATTCCTCAAACAAATTATTTTAACTTTGAAAAGTATGTTACACATAGTGTATAATTATGAAATGGAGGACAGAAAATTAACGTCAGTTTGCATCAATATTAATCAATAATATACTCAAACATAGATTACTAATAAAATGTTTGTGTTCTTTAATAATGCTGTTAATTGCTAAATTTATGTAGTGCTGATGACAGATGAGTGAATGAGTACTGAGCACTGGTGTAGTGATACTGACAGTGCAGTACTGCAGTACTTGGGAAGGAGAGAGGTAGAAAATATTTGTCCCAGTGCCACCTTGTCTACCACAAATGCCACATAGACTGGCATGGGACTGAATCTCGTCCTGAGTGAGAAGCCAGTGACTAACCACCTGTGCAATGGCACAGACTTTATTACTGAAATATAGTAAACTGAATATTAAAATGTGTTATTGATATAGTCAATGATGATAAGTGATACCAATTTGTTTATTTTTAAGCTTTGACTGGAAAATAACTAGTCAGTAAATGTTTCAAAACACAATACATACTTGATCTCAGGGCCAAACAGTGCTTCAAGGCATGGTCCAAAAGTTCGCTGCAGTGTGTGATTCATCACAGGGCTCTGCAGTGTATTACTCACGGCCTCTAGCAACGGGCTGAAGATGTGATGCTCCTTCAGTGGGATTAAGTGATTCGACTGGGGTACCATGGTACCCTCACCCTAAATAATTCAAGCCAGAAAATTATAATACCGGGCTCTGACAATGTGATTCTACATGCAGAACACGCTGACACTCTCAGTCTGGCTAAGTGCTGGTATACAGCAATGGTCTGTGTGGATCAAAGTTGTGGTAACATTCTGGAAATTTTCCAGCAGCAGAACCATACATTATCAGCAAAACACATTCATCTCCATGGAGGGATGGTCATATGGTTTGCTGATACTTTTGTCTATGGTTGAATATTACAACCAAAAGATGCCATAACAACTTCAGTACCTCTAACAACTTACGTGCTCTGAAATGCTGAATAGTTACGTGACTTTTTGTAAAAACAGGTGATATTAATAAAAAACAAGCAAGTTAGTTGGCAGATAAATAACTAATACACCCTCATAATGGAGAAGAATGTACAACCATACAAATGGAAAGGATTAACAGCTTAGGCATGGGGATAACATTATTTTCTTACACGTACCAAGCAATGTAAAAATAACAGTATAGTACTACCAATATATGCAGTGTAATGCTATTCTAAGGCTTCAACAGAGGGGTTGAAATTAACATTGTCCTTAAATGCATTCATGACCTTACAGTGAACCAAGGCCAGCAGCACATGAAAAACTGAAAGTCTGTATGATGCATCTACAGGGGCACTGAAGTGTTAAGAACAGTGCAGTACAAGAACCAGCAGCAAGGCAACTGTGGTTGGGGATTACTTAGCAATGAATACAAATGGGACCCTGTAGAGCACACATTTTTCTGTGTGGGTTTTAAATACAGTCAAACCTCGGTTCACGAACTTAATTCATTCCTGAAGGTCATTCGTAAACCAAAACTATTTTCCCCATAGGAATTAATGTAAAACGGATTAATCCGTTCCTGGACCCCAGATGATTGCTTATTTAAACTTTTACAACAGTATTTTGTGCACAAGTTCTTAACATAAAATCAATGGAAACCATTAAATCTATCACAAAAAAGATAAACACAACACTAAGCAGATGAAATATAGACGAAAACCTAATTTAGTTTTACCGTACCTGTATGGAGGAGAGTTGACGGCAGAAGTGGAAGGTGGTGAGGAAGTGAAATGTTATTGTTTGGAAGGGGATTCTTTTTCTTTTTTCTGTCTCTTGGCACCACTTAACTCTGCTTCAGACCCACTGGGCCTCTGTTTCACTAAAAAGTTGTGCATTCTGATTTGTTTTTGTCTACGTTCTGACGGCTTGCGTGTTTGTAACTTGAGACACAGTACGTCATCCGAGACGCTTTGTGTTTGGGAAATTTGTTCGTAAACCGAATTGTTCATGATCCAAGGTGTTCGTGAACCGAGGTTTGACTGTACATATAAGGAGAGTACAACTGCATACTTTGTGTGCATCTTCATGAAATGTCTCTCAAATATGCATTAACATTAACAAGATGGGGTTGGTATTTAAATTTTGGCATGTGGCTTGTGAACAACATTAATATTATTTGAGCAGAAAAAGATAAAATTATGAAATTAACAGAATTTTGTGGAAAATAAAATACAAGTCATGCAGCATGTCTTTAAAATACAGTAAATTTCCTTTTTGTCTAAATATATAAAATGGATTCTAGGGGTGTAGTTTTTGTGTTCACATATGCAAACGCAGGTTCTGTAAATGTTACAATAAGAAGTTTCTAGGATAAGAAGCACCGTATTTGAACAGAAATGTTGGTCACAAGGTGCAGGATGTAACACAAATACATGGGCAATGCAAAGTTACAGTAATATTCAAAGAATCTTCTGAAAGCTTTGTACCCACACGCTTACCCGTTTGAAATCAAGTTTCTCCAAGACAACCTCACACTTTAGCAGCGTCTCCAGTGGCATCCTCTTATTGGGATTGGCCAGAATCTCCAGCAACTTCTTCATTTTGCTCAGCTTCTCTACGTCTGTATCAAACAATATACTATTATTACAGTCCGCACTTCTCCAACTGTCAGTGTCGTTTTCTATTGCATTTTCAGAGTTCCAACAGATCTAAAAGTATTATGAGATCTATACATGTATTACAATCTCAATCATATATTACAGCTACATTTTCATCATGCTTCTTAATGTACTTACTTCGCTTGGTCTAAAATATGTTGCACATTATACACAGTTTTCCCAACAGAAGGCATGATTGTATAAGGCAAAACTGTTTATTGAACCAAACAGATAAGGAACAAACCTCCCAGTTATTACCTTTTCACTGCAGCTGTCAGCTGCAGTCAGACAATGGAAGGTACTGAAAATGGTGAAGTATATCAAGAGCAGTGGCATAGCTAGGATTTTGTTGCCCAGGGTAAATAATCCAAATGGCCACCGCAACCAGAAATTACGAACTTTAATACAATCACAGTCTTTTATTGAATTTACTTTTATTTGGCTCACTAATTTAGAACATGGTGAGCACAGAAAATCATTTTTTAAATTTCAAATATTCATTTGTCCATCTACTGTGTTGCCCCTTGGCTTCTGCTGTTTGGGGCAGCTGCACCACACCCATTCCCAACCCTCCCAAGCTATACCCCTGGGTAACAAACAACAATGTCAGACCTGAGGATACACTTCTGAACCAAAACAAGAGAAAATATCCTGTGCTTGGTGGTGAATAATTAGACACAGAAGTGAGATTTACAACTGTATGATGTGGCACCTTTAATTTCTTCATGCCTGGATTGACTACAGTGGAATGGCCATATAGTGAGGATGGAAGACCGTCATATTGCCCAAAAAGCAATGTGAGATTGTTTTAGTGTAAGAAGGCCCATGGGAAAGCCTAAAGATGGATGGAAGGATGCTGTTTGGAGGGATACTGCAGATTCGTTCCAGACATGGAACTGGAAAGCAAGGAAGAGAAGCGGAGGCTGGAGGAAGGCAATCGAGGAGGTCATGGCCTAAACAACAGGCTAAAGCACCACTGAAGCAAAAGGTTTAACCATTATTCAGCCCAGGTAGGTATTTAAACATGGTTTATAAAAATTGTATTATTTAAATGAGAAAAGGATAGCATTATAAAATAAATGGCATTTTGTGGAAAATAGAAGACAGACTATGCAGCATGTCTCAAAAATGCAGTAAAATCCCTTGTTGTCTAAATAAATATCTAGAGGTGTTTTCCTATGGGTCAAAGGTTAAAGTGAACACAATCCCTGCTTGTCTCTGTAGCACTACAGGCATTACAGCTGGCCATGTGTACAGCCTGATGCTTACAAACATAAAAAAAACAAAAACAAATATACACATACCATCATTACCCATCCTGCTTATCATGCGACGGAGTGGTTCGATGTATTTGCTCAGCTGGCGGACCTTTTCCCTGTAGGCTTGATCTTCCTGCAGGTTGCAGGGACTAGGGGTGGGTACTGCAGGACCAGGAGTGTTCAGTGAACCTGGTGATGGAGCCATTCCTGTAAAGTCAATACATCACTGATACAATACCACTCATCTGAACACCTATACACATTCACTGTATGACAGAGTGTAAAACCTGAAGACTGATTGGTGTTGAATTTAAAGAGCTGTTTCAACAAGATGCTAAGACAACTATGAATTGTGATTACATAACCCAGCTGAAAGTTGAATACTGTACCTGTGGAATACTGGTTGTGACTCAAGACACAAAATAGGATGCTACTGTATATGAGTCAGAAGTGTTACCACTTGAAACTACTTTGTCACTGTAAATTACACAAATAATGACAGCATCTCTGTTAGGTACCATTGCCAAATGAAAACTAACACAATCCACTTACCACCAGACCGCTGTGCTGTAGACATTGGGGTTAGCTGTGAACTTGGTGAAGGAGCCAAAGCAGGTGATGCAGCCATCTGGTTGCTGAAATACAAAAAAGACTATTAAATATTTAATTATCATACCAACTAATGCACATATATAACATTTTTCACATTAAAACATTTAAAATCACTCCAACATGTTTTGATCCTAAGATCATCCTCAGGGAGCTACACTCTTCCTTGCTAAAGTCACATTTTTAAAATACACTAACTGATTGATTTTCTTATATTAATTTAATGTTGTGGCAGCATGTCATATTGTGTAAGTCGTACGCCACTGAGAGTGCGCCTGACTGTGTGTGTGTTGTGTGTTGTGCAACTTGAGTCTCAATTTGCACAACACATGACATAGCTGGTATCCGGGCTGCCAGCTTCAACCGGCAGCCCGGATACCAGCCTAGCCGAACCGCACCCTAACTCCAACACACATCAAATGAACATAACAGCCAATGTGGTAGTTCAACAACATAGCTGCAAACTCCTGAAGATGGGCATATTAATGCCTGAAACATGTTGAGTCTCTAAGAAGAAAAATGAAAGTAGCAAGTGACATCTAGTTGGTTTTTTATTCTTCAGCTAGCACAATGATGCACGGTCCAATAAACATGTACACAAGTACTCTGAAAAAAGAAAATCACTCACTAAGCAAATTCCTCCCCTCAGATCTGCCACCTCTAATCTGAGAACTGTTACAGCTCCATGGTTCTGCACAACAGCCTTCAAGCACGCTCTTCAATTCAAGTCCTCTCTACTAGTTTCAAGTACATAAAATTGCTTCTGGTGTTTTAATCATGTACACATGGCTTTATGGCTAAGTCTGTGTGCACCTTCAGTAGCGACACACACAAGGGTAGGCTCTGCTCCTTTCAAGAAATATACTACTATTATCTTCATACAGCTACATATGAAAGCTATTTGCTTCACTTTTCTGCACTTCATCCAACCCAGTGGACTCATCAATTTGTATAATTCCACCCAAAAGAGAAAACAACGCCATTTTTGAGTCTGTAGGGAGAAACGGTAGTCTGGGCTGATCCTAAAAGGTGACCTCTACATGCTGACTGACTGATGACGTCCATGCAGCAGAATCCTTCCTGAGAAGCTAAAAGGTACTCATCTAGTCAAGAAATTTCCTGTATTTTGTGGAACACAAAGGTTCATTACTGCCTTCACAAGTGGCTGCCACCAGTCCCTCTCCTGAGACAGACCAATCCAGTCCATGCTTCCCCATACCATGTCGAATATCCACTTTAATATTATCCTCCAATCTGTGCTTAGGTTTTCCAAGTATTCTTCCTCCATATATGTCTATGGAGAAAAGATAAAAATATTCTGGAAGATTTCTTTATTATTTCCACTGTCACGTACTGACTTTTAAACCTGCATACATGTATGGTTGGAGACAAGACAAGACTTTCCCTCTCCATCCACACTGCTAATAATGAAGAGACCAGAATGTCATATTGTCAGTACGGCTCATGTGACTTGCAGAGACTGAGCCCCACTGTCAAATACATGCTGACAGGAATCCAGGAATGACAGGAAAACTCTCTTTTTGGAAGAAATTCCAGAAAAACCAAAGAGTACAGCTGTGTTTAACACAAGTGACAGTACATATGAATGTGCTCATTACAACTTATTTCTTAAGCCATAACGATGTCTAAGTACTCTCCAATGAAAAGATGCAGTTGTAAGACAAATTATGCTGCCTATGTTGCCTTTGAATTTATATACAAAATAAGCTAGGAATAATAGTAGTAGTAGTAGTAGTAGTAGTAATAATAATAATAATAATAATAATAATGTGCAATGTTGGCAAAAGAACAACACATAGAGACATGATAGAGTGTGTGCTCAACTACAGTTCATATGCAAGGAAAGTGGGGTAATATTAGACAATGAAAACTGGTATGACCATGTACCAAAATCAGTCGAAACAAGTCGTGAAGTAACGTGATCATATTAAGGAACCAACAAGTGCAAAATGACAGAACTATTCCTAACAATAAACCGGACATCATAATCTGTGATAACAAACAAGAAACATGCATGTCAATAGATGTTGCAATTTCTCATGACAGAAATGTGATCAAGAAAGAAAGTGAGGAGAATTTAAAATATAAAGAACTCATAACAGAAATTCAGCGTGTGTGGAATGTGAAAGCGGAAGTGATAATGGTAATAATAAGGGTGACTGGAACCATTTCAACATCACTCAGACAATACCTGAGCAACGTACAGGCAAAGCACAAAATCAAGGAACTACAAAAACAGCCATATTGGGCACTGCACATATACATTGGAAAGTACTAATGTAAAAGGTAAAGTTATCCATTTACAGGCCCGGTGTGGCCCAGAGGGTGGGTAGAGGTATAGCTCTACTCTTCCATGACCGCGGCACTAGAAGGGGGTGAGTGGTTAGCAGCACGCCCCGGCCGCACTTTACCCTCGGGAAAGACCCGGTACCCGTTTTACAGGAGGCTGGGTGGGCCTCAGGGCAGGTCTGGATGGGTGGAAAATCTTGTACCCACCGGGATTCGATCCCGGACCGTCCAACTAATGTAAAAGTACAAAACATATTTCACGTGCACAATAACATTACGTGTAGTACAAATTGTAGATACACAAAAGCTGCAACACTATATACACTAGAAACATGGTTTGTATCAGGTAAGTAACTGTAAATACCCTACATAAAGGTGATAAATATAATAATAATAATAATAATAATAATAACAACAACAATAACAATAATAATAACAATAATAATAATCTCCTCTTTCTTTATCAATGGTGCAACAGCCCACATCAGGCTCTGTCCTCTACAAACAGTTCACCTCCAGATATCCATGTTTCCTGCTATCCTCCTCAATCCTCTGATATTCAGCACAAACCAGCAGTCCCTCCTGCTGTTGTTTTCTCACCTCAGCCTTGGTTTTCACATGAGTCTTCTTCCATGGAATTTTCCATTCAGTACATTTTTTGGCAATCTAGTACATCCAGAATCCAACTAACATGTCTGGTTTACATCGCCTAATGCAGTGCTGTTTTTCCAACCATACCCGAGGCTTCTCTGGATTCTTCTCAACAATTCCATTATTACAGAATAGGGTAAACGAGGGATATTAAATACTTGATATGTGGTAGTGGGAAGAACACTCATTACAGGTTCAAAAAGTACAAAATTTTAAAAATAATCTATAAGGACATGTACAGAAATGTACCTTGAAGGAGCAGCACCCAGACCTGCCGGAGAAGACTGCAATGCGGACGGTGATGGGCTCTGTCGCAGAAATGCGTTGGAGGCGACATTACGCGGACCAGCAAACCCGGGATTTTGACCAGTCATCATGATCCCCTCACCAGTCTGGAAAACAACAAAACCTTACAACTTACAAAGGCCATACCACAAGCAATGAGCATCTTCATACCACATTAAAACAAGTCACAAGTGTAAGAACTGGTACTGTCTTCACTACCGTGAGATGCTCTGTTACACACAATCCACATATTTCTGCAAGTGAATACGCAGCTGGGCAGAAGTGCCTCATTGTTTATACAATGAAATAACTAAAGCAAGGAGAGTTGCAATGCAATAACTGTTGACTCAACGGACAATTAAGCGTAACCATCAACGTTTAAAAATGACATTTTCTGGGTCACCTCAATCCTCCCCCATCACACCTGCACCCTTGCATTCACCCTGGCTGACAGGTCACTACATTAGGAATGGCTTCAATACAGTGCACAACTTGATGTTTGTACATCACGGCTGGCAGAACATGTCTCATACATTTTTCCTTCAGACAGTCCCACAGGAAAAATTCCACTGGTAAAACAGTGGGTGAGTGAGGCCAATTAAAGGCAGCAACATTTTTCTTGTGGAGCTACCTGCAGGCCAAAGTGTATGAGATATGTCCTGTAGGCACCCCTGACTTTAAATGCAAATTGGCAACGTATTGAAGCCACCCTAACAACTTGCCGAAATGTGTAATGGGCTCCATGCCAGAGTGAATACAAGAGTGCAGAGGCGGCAAAGGTGGTAAAGGTGGTCACCCGAAAGCTTGTTTCCAATGCTGAAGGTTACAGTTAACTTGCCACTGAGTCAAAAATGTGTGTATATGTTTGTTAATTGTACCTTTCCTTGCATTTCAAAAACTAAATAAATAATATTTATTTACTGCAATTGTGTTGTTACCCTGTGGCAGTGGTTATTTTACATATAAACAAACATGAAATTGGTTACTACTAAATTTAAGTCGGGAGGGCTACATGAGAAGCATGTAGTGGCAACTTGGAATCTTGGGAACCATCTCAGCATTTG
>Ga0123355_10019989_pt1 | contig 10677 bp, 10 predicted proteins | sample TergutEmb28metaG_3_FD_89872 | JGI IMG/M metagenome (GOLD analysis project Ga0123355, IMG submission 89872) | Embiratermes neotenicus P1 segment gut microbial communities from Petit-Saut dam, French Guiana - Emb289 P1 | ecosystem: Host-associated > Arthropoda: Insects > Digestive system > Gut ...
ACGGAGGTAATGAATATGAAAAATTTTGAAATCGGCAAGACATACGAAACACGGAGCATTTGCGATAGCGGTTGCATTTTCTCAATAGAGGTAATCAGCCGCACGGCGAAAACTCTCACCTTCCGCGAAAACGGGGAGCGGGTGCGCCGCTCAAAAATCCATACGGACAATGAGGGCGAATGGGTAAGACCCGACAATTACAGTATGTCGGCAGTATACCGGGCAAGCCGCGAAGCGGCATAAGCCCACAGACACGCAGCGGGGCGGACAGCCCGCCCCGCCCGCGCTAACACTTAGGAAAGGAGCGTAAACCATGATTGAAACAAGAAAAAACCCCGAGGGAATCACCCGCAACGAAAAAAGCAAAGCGGCGGAAATCGCCCGTTTGATTGCGCGGTTGCCCGAGCAAGAGCAAGCAAAAATTTATTATATGCTCAAAGGTTCGGAAATTTTCAACGGCGGCAAAATATCAACAATCCCCCGTATGGCGGCGGCACACTAAGCGCCGCCCGCCGTAGCGGGCAACACGAAGGGAGGGTGTGCCGTGGGGAGCTTGCACATTACACCGGGGCGCAATGGTTGGACGCATAACGCGCCGCACATTATCAACGCCATAAACCACCGGGGGCGGGAAAAACGCCACAACGAGCAAGCGGACGAACGCGCCGCCGCCCGAGAACGCGCCGAATTGGATTTTTATGAGGAAAATAATTGTTTTCCGCGCCCCACGGGGTACTTCGGTACGGAAACGGACGCGCATTTTTATGAAAGATAACGGAGGGGAGGGCGCACCGTGATTATATATGGTAAAACCGCATCATATAGTGATGCAGTAAATCACTACATGAAAGCATACACTTTGATGAAAAATGGACTAAAAGAGAGCACGTCCATTTACTATAGAATTGCCTTCTGTTACTACGAACTTGGGAAAGTATCAAAATCTATTATGTTCTTAGAGAAAGCCCGCGAGTTATATTCTGAAAATAATATGGACTCAATGGCATATAGCATCTACAACTTCTTGGCTGTTAGCTATATAAAAATGGGATGCTTGCAAAGTGCGAAAGTTTTGTTAGACAAGTGTTTTATCAAAGCGGAAAGCGACAAAAATTCGACCGATATTGGAAAGGTCTTGAATAACTATGGCTACTTGTATCGTAAAGGTGACAAAAAGGATGTTGCGATAAGTTATCTCAATAGGGCGTTGGAACATCATAAAATTGGAAGTATTATGCATTTAGAGATGCTATACCAAAAAATTTGGTGTTTAATTGAATTGGATTGCCCATTATCATGTGTAGATTTATTGGCAGAGGGTAAGGCGTTGTCAGAAAACAATGAACGATTTGCCATGTGCTTTCGGTCATTGGAAAGCTTAGTGTTCGCTGATATGGATTCCTATAAAAACTTTATTGAAGGCACGGCACTACCCTATTTTATTGAAAACAAGCTCAACCACGTCGCTATAGATTTTTGTGAATATTTAATAGAGCGCCAACGCAAAAAGGGTGTTGTGTTTAATAAAAAAACTATGCAAATGATAGAAGTTGTTTACAACATGCGCAAAGAAATGATGGAAGGGGGTGTGTTTGAATGTTGAAAAAAGTAGTTAGAGTGATGATGTCAAGGGTTTTTCAAAAAAAGCTATCAACAGCTTGTAGTGGTGCGGGGAGTGGTAACGATATGATTTTACTATAAAGTTGCCGAATTTATTAAATGGCCATCACTTATCGTTAAACTTCTTGTCGCATACTTCAACATATCCAAATTATGTGTAATCATCACAATCGTTGTGCCTTGCTTGTTGATTTCGGATAACAAGCCCATTATTTCTGTCGTGGTTTTCGTGTCAAGGTTGCCTGTTGGTTCGTCTGCCAAAATTAGTGATGGAGCAGTAATTAAAGACCGTGCAATGGCTACTCGTTGCTGTTGACCTCCTGATAGTTGTGTAGGAAAACGATTAGCTTTATCTGATATGCTGACTTTTTTTAACACTTCAAGGCTTCTCTTGTGCCTTTCTTTGCTCTTTATGCCCATGTACCCAAGCGGAGCTTCTACGTTTTCAATAACTTTCATATCGGAAATAAGATTGAATGATTGAAAAACGAAACCAACCTCTTTTCTTCGGAATAGGGCTAACTCGTTAAGATTGAGCGAAGCCATGTTTTTGCCTTGAAATGAATAATCGCCACTTGTTGGGGTATCAATCATGCCTATAATATTGAGCAATGTTGTTTTACCCGAACCCGATTGCCCTAAAATCATTAGAAACTCGCTTTTGTCAATCGACAAGCTGATGCCGCCGAGGGCTTGTGTCTGCACACCGTCTTTGTCGTATACTTTGTGAATATTTTTCAAAGCAATCATGGTAAACGCTCCTTAAATTTAGTTTGTGTTGGCAAGGGTTATGGGGATATTTGTTTTTCTTATCTGTACAAGGGGAACAGCAACCACTATCACGCTTATAACAACAGCAGACAAAATAATAATGCTGATGAATCCATAGTTTGCATAAAATGGAAACTCTCTAAAATTTATGAGCGTGTTTTGGATTATCACGCTGATTATCGTGGCTATCCCCACACTTGACATTACAACAAATCCGACTTCAAGCAAAACTTCTGCCATAATTTGCCCTTGAAACGCCCCGCACACCATTGACATGGCAATGTTTCTTTTTCGGCGTTCATACAAAATAATCACAAGCCCTACAAAGCCTATGAAAACGACCACCAAACAGAAAAATAGAATCATATTGACCGTACTTAAAACTGCTGCCATTTCATCAGTTTGTACAGAAAATCTTTGAAATAGGCTGTCGAACCGAACCTCCACACCCAAATCGGTGCTTAAAAAATCTGTGATGCTCAACAAGGTTTCGCCGTCAATACTTCCGTCAGCAAATTCGATTGCTAATATCACCCGGCTGATGCCACCTAATGTGAAATTAATGGGCGCGATAACGACTTCGCTTATACTATGGGTAAAATCTTCTCTATCCCATAAGTTATCGTCAAAAAATATTTGCGCCCGCTCGTCAGCAATAATGCTCTGTATCGGCTTTACTTGGAAAACCTCGCCGTTTGTCAGCGTAATACTGTTGTCGGCGGTATTAACATATAACAAATTCGGCATGGTCATATCAAAGAAAGACGGAGCAAGAGCAATCCCCTCTGCCAACTGGTGTAAAAATTGCGGATTTGCATAAATGATGTTGGCGTTATTCAAATCTAAATCTTGATTCGTTGGGAGTGCAAATTCAAAAAATTTATTTGTCGTACTGAACACAACAAAGGACGTTTCAGCCATTGGGTTGACCGTAACAACCGTCCTCATAGCAAGGCATACATTTATATCAGCAAAGTGTTCACTTAAATGCTCATAATGTTCCATTGAAAAGGAAGTAAGCAAAGCAGAAATACCGCCCTGCATCAATCCCGTTAAATCATCAGGGCGTATGTTTGCATGGGTTGTGAAATAAAATACATTGCTTGCCCTATCTTCCAATAAGTTTTTGTACTCTCTGGCCAATGATGTTGCAATGGACGAAACCACAGAAATAATTAGCACGGCAATCATAATCTGTACGGCAAAGATAGTATATATGCTCTTGTTTCTGAATACACGCTTGATTGCGCTTGAACCGATATAACCCATGACTACCTCCTAATTACTAAATTGCCGTTTGAACAGTTTTGATACGATTCTTGACGAAACTATGAGAGCAGTAATGATTGCCACAAACAGCGCAAGTAAAACCACGGCAAAATTTATATCAAGAAAAATTCCTATCCTTTGCAAATTGCTGAACAAGGGCATAGATACGGCAATCAGAACCGCATTGAGGACAATGGCAATAAACACATAAATCAATAGTGTTATGAACACTTGGCGTTTGATTGCGGATTTTGAAGCCCCGATTAGAAGCCTTATTTTCATTGCCTTGCTTTCGTTTTCGTACTTCGCCATCAAAACGCTTGTCACGTTCAAAATGCTGTATGCCAAAACCGCAAGGGAAGTAATTACAAGGACAATGATTGCTGCCACATTGTAGCCGTTCTCTGCAAACACGCTATACGCATCTGCACCGAAATAGGTATCAATGCCAAAACTTTCAGCCAGTCTGCTAATTATGCCGCTTCCATCGTTTCTGAAAGAATATCCCTGCCTTAATTGAATTTCATAGAATGTCGGCAGCTCGCCTGTTATTTCATAATGGGTTGTTGATGGAATAAAGACAGAACCGCCAATGAACCGTGTATTGTTAATGATGCCGACAACATTGAAATCAACACCGCCGACCCTTACCGTTTCCACATTGCCGCCAAGTCTACTGTATAGACTGCCTGTTATTACGGCGTTCCTTGCGCTCTCGTTAAAATCGCTATGGTTGAAGTGCCGACCGCTTACCATGTATGGGTACAAAATATCACTAAACTCTATGCCGAAGCTACGAAGCTCCCCGAATGCTGTCCTGTTGTTAGCAAGAAACAGCGAACGCCCTCTTGTCGAGGTGGCAATAAACTCAATCTCAGGCACAACTTCCCTTACTGCATCAGAATCAAGAACAGCGTGAGGTTCTCCGATAATAGCCATGCCACCAACCCTATCAAGGTTTGCAGGAACACTAAAAAAATCCGCCAAGAAAATGCTGTTGGCGGCAGCCAATATTATCACAGGGAAAAAGAAGCTGACCGTAAGGGCAACCACGTTAAGCACCGTAAAAAATTTGTTTCGCACGACATTTTTTACGGCGCACTCAGCCGCATATTTCATATCAGCAGCTCCTTTCGGTTATATCGCAAGGCAATATTATCTTGCCCTTAATACGGCAAAAATATCAAGCCATGTAGTACCCTCTGTTATTAAAGTGGAAATTTCGGGGTTTGACATCAAATCAATAATTTCATTTCCCCAATATATAAGCAGTTCGTTAGAATCAATAGAAATAGGTGCGTTAAAGTCGAAACCCGAATAGGGAATAGGCACAGCCCCTATGGGTACAATATCTTCTCTTTCAGATATTGAATTTCCCCGACTGCCGTGCGGCGCAATTCTTTCACGTATTAAACCCCATAGGTTGTTAGTATCAGTATTTTCATCGTGAGCTGATTCTAAATCAATTCGATACATTTCTGTAATGGGTTCACCAGCCATGCTTACTGCGAATATAATGCTTGCAAATATCGTAACGATTGATATAAAAGCAATAATGGCTACGCCCGCCCTTTTTTTGCGGGTGTCTATAATAGATGCAATCCTGCTTTTCATGCCTTTTTTCCCTCCATAAAAATTGGTGGATAATGCGGTTCTAACTTTTGTGCTGTTCTTGATAACGCCTAATATCGCTTCGCTATAGTGTAGGCGAGTGTCTGCGTTTGTGTCACGCACAACTTCGTTGTCGCATGATATTTCGCATTGCGCGTTAATCGCCCTTGCTATGAAATAGACAATGGGATTAAACCAATGAATTGCCGTCGCTGTCAGCACCAACATTTTATAAAACAAGTCTTTCCTTTTATAATGCACAAGTTCATGTTTGAAGATAAAACGGAGTTCATCTTCTGCCAATGCTGTTGTCGGAAAGACGATACAGGGTTTTGCAAAGCCATACATAATAGGACTACCCATGTCTGAATTTTGAAAAAGGTTTATAATTTTAGTTATGCCCATTTCATTTTTTAACTTTTGGAATACCGTTATAACTCGCTCGTCCGTGATATTTTCGTTCCAACGCTTTGTCATTTTTATAAAGCGATAATGCCTTACGGCGTGAAAAACAAAAAAGGTTATCAGTCCAACCAACCATACAGCCAACGCAACCGCCCACCATGAAATGTTTGCCGACACGGACGTAACTGCGGTGCTTTCAATGGGATTAGAAATAATAAAAATCGCAACGTCACCCATTAAAGGGGTCTGCGGTGATGTATAGTGCGCCATGTATATTTGCATAATTGGATTTAGATTACTGAATTGTGGACGGAAAGGTATTATCAACCCGACCACAATAACTAACCATGCGTAGTAACAGCCCCTTGCAGAATAACGCTTTGATATAAGCGGCGTGATTGCCATGTAGAAAAGTGCAAGGAGCGACATGGTAACGGAGCAAACCAACAATGCAATTAAGAAATTCTGCACATTATCTCCTCCGTTCCTTTGCCCATTGGAGCAGTTCGTCAATATCCTTATCGGTCAACGCTTCATCTTCATATAAAGTAGTGACGAGGTTGAAGAAAGAGCTGCCGTGAAATTGTTTGACAACATTTCCTGTTTCAAATTTACGGTACTCTGCCATGCTCACCAACGGGTAATAGGTTCTCTCTTTACCCAACTTCTCGGAACGCAGGAAGCCCTTTTCGACCAACCGTACCATAAACGATACGAGGGATTGGATTTTCCAATTTTTTTCGTTCCCTAACAGCTTCATAATTTCCGGCGTGGTAATCGGCGGCTCGTTCGCCCAGACCACTTTCATAACCTCAAACTCCGCATCAGGCAGTTTTTTTAGGCCGCTCATTTTTTCCCTCCTTTTTTAAGGCAATACGCCTAACAACTATAATACACTATGCCTTAAATGAATGTCAATAGAATTTTGCAAAAGATTTTTCAAAACCTCTTACCAATAATTTTACTTGTCCGAAATTCAAATTTACTGCATCGCAAAAAAATTTTGCACAAGTTTTTTCTGTGATGGTGGTTCTATGTTTTGCTTTTTATTTTTGTCTTTTGTCCGAAACCGCTGCGCAAAAGTGTCCGTGCATAACGGCGGTTGATGGGCTTGGGTTTTGGGTTTAGCCGCCGTAGGCGGTGCATTTAGCCCCCGGCAGGGCGCACGTACTTTGACCCCCGCTTGCGGGATAAGGGCAAAGTACATAGTGCGTTAGGTACTCTGACGGGCAGAGGTACAAAAGAGCGTGCGACCACCGTACAACTGCCACGCCCCATAGGGGCGAAAAGGCGGCAAGCGTGTTCCCATTTCGGGAATGTGATTACCGCCTTCTGCTACGTCGGAGTATAATTGCCTTTGTGATTTTCCGATTTTAATTTTGCGGAATTTCAAATTTGCGTCGGTGGTTTTGAAAATTTCATTGCGTTAATTTTTCAAATTTCCGATTTCAAAATTTCCGAATTGAAAAATTATCGCTCATCACGATTGTAACTGCTTCGTGATTTTTGTTTTTCGGTTGGGAATAAATCGGGATTAATTTTTTTCATTTCCGTTAAAATATTTTCATCCAAGTTCATGTAACCCCTCATTTGTTCAGCGTGGTTTGAAAAATTATTTTGGTCGGCTGACTTCGCTCCGTATTCGTAAATCGCACGTAATAAAGTTTTTTGCTTCGGTGTAAAGTTTTCAACTTTGTATTCAGCCGTATGCTCTCGTCCGTGCTGTAATAATTTTGCCGCCTTAATGATATTAGCGATAACATCAAACGCCTGTTGGAGCTTTGCGGTTACGGTTTGGAGTTGTCTTGAAAGATGATTAACTTGGATTTGTAATTCATCTCGTTCGGATTTTACGGCGGTGGCTGAATTGAGCAAATCCTCTTTTCCCTTGATAACATCTTCCCTGCGTGATACATTTTTTTCTCTTGCTGCGGCGTTGCTTTCACGCTTGGAAACGTCCGAAGAACGATTACGGATATTTTTTATTTCGTTCTCGTTGGCGATATAAGCATCACCCATTTTTTTCAATTTCACCAAATCGGTGTATGGAATTTTTACGTTGCTTCCGAAAGATGGCTTGTCGGGGATTTTAATTTCTTCCGTTTTTGTTTTCAATTTTTGCAATTCCTTGATGGGTGCTACATCATTTTCTAATTTCTCACGCTCGGATTGAAGCTGCTCGTTTTTGGAAAGAAGATTATTTTGTTGAGTGCGGTTGCGGTCAATGTCCGTTTGTACATCTTCCAATTCCATGTCGGCAAGTTTCAATTTATTTTCTTTGTCGGTGAGTTCGTTTTCTTTTTCAGCCAGTGATTTTTCTTTTGCATCTAATTCCTCTTGGCGCATTTTAGCCTTGTAATCCAACACAGCCAAATGCTCGGCGGTGCTTCCCTCTTTGCCACGCTCGAATCCATGAAACCCTGCCGCTTTCATATGGTTGTGGTAGCGGTCTTGTAATTTTGAATACGAATAAATCAATCTCTCTTTACCGTCCTCGCCAACAACTTTTTCGCTTTCCCATTTTTTAGAATGGTTGACTTGGTTAATGATTTCTTTGACTGTGCCAACCAACGCAGGGTCTTTACAGCGTTTCGTCCACAAAATTTCTTTGCGAACAACAGGGATATAAGTAACATGAAGATGATAATGGTAAACATCACGCCCTAATTTTTCGGATAACCCCTTATTCCGTTCGTCTGCATGGAGAACAGCGGCAAGGATATATTTTTCATCACCAACTTCATCAACCGCCATTTTGTAGGCTTCGTAATAAAAATGCTTGGCGAAGTCATAAGCGGATGTGTAGCCGTGGCTTTCATAATTCGTTTCAAAATATTCCGTGTTTACATCAAAAATCATTTCGGCAACGATTGCGGATTCGGGTTTTGTACCCTCATTGTTCAACTTCAAGCCCCTTGTGCTTATTTCGCCGTCCTGCACCATTTTATCGAATGTGCCAAGATACGTGCCGTCACAAATTTTATAGTAAATGTTATTACGTGATTGCTCCAACACAACGTCAAGGTTGCTGTAGTTTTCATTCTTCCGCTCATTGTGGCGTTCAACGTGCATAACGGCGGCTCTGGTGTGTCCTTGATTACGGACTACGGATTGATGTGTTTTTGACATAGGTAAAACCTCCTGTGATTTTATTTTTGCGTAAAACAAAACAACCCCCAAATCCTCGTAAGAAGATTTAAGGGTTGCGGTTTTATGCTGTAGTTGGTTTTATTACTGTAGTGGTATTGTCTGCTGTAGCGACATTTGTTGTGCCGGCGGTGTAGGCGTTAAAAATTCTGGTGGTATATCATCGTTACTTATATCTTCGGCAACAGTAAACCAATCCTTGTACTGCTCCTCCAAAGGGGCATTTTTACCTACACCATCATACACCCTACACCCATGACCGTTGAAGCCATGATAATTAGGGGCTTTGTCGGCTATTGCATTGGGTGTATGATAGGGTGTAAGTTCATTTGTTGGGTGCATGATACCTACACCCTTTTCTGATAGTCCTACACCTATTCCTACACCCTCAAAACCTTGATTATTAGCGGTATTCACGGCTTGGGTGTATGATGGTGTAGGTGGTGTATGATTATTTTGCTTTTTAAGGGTAAGCGGTACACCGTACTTTTTCCGCTTTTCGGGGATATACCAAATACCCTCTTGGCGTAGGTTGCTCATAATACTCCGTAACCGTCTGCCCAATGCCGCCGCATCATTCGGAAAATTTTTGCTCCGTGTGTCTATGGCGCATTGTTCAGCCAAGTCCTTAAATTTATCGTGTAATTGTGTGTGAGTGCCGTACCATTCGTGTTGGTCTTTCATAAATTCAACCGTCAACGTGGCTACAGGGTCGTTGTTCAGCACTTCATCATTTTGCCGTTCATAATTTTGCTGATACTCCGCAAGAAATTCATTGCCAAGACCGCCTAATGCTTCACCGATTGCGTAGCCCCATCTTGTGAAGTCTGCCATGCGCTTTAATCCTCGTAATTTCACGGTTGGGTATATCGCAATCGCTTTGACCAGCGTATCGAAAATACCGCCCAAAATATCGGCTTTGTCGGCTTCAAAACTTGCCATAACTTCGGATAATTCCCTGCGGTTGTTGTCCTCTATCCGCATAAGTTCAAACAAAATTGTGCGGTCTAATAAATCTGATTTGGTCGGCACAATGTCTATGCCGTTGACCGCAATACACCGTTGAAACTCATATATTACGCTGTCGGCGTTGGTGTGCAACCGCCGTTGCTGTATGCCGTCACCCATAATCACACGGCACAACATATTTGAAATGTCGGCTGTGATGAAACCTATATTATCAAACGGCACAAACCAATGCTCACGGAATACGCATACAAAATCTCTATCGTCTTTTGGGAGTGCCAGCGTTCGTAAGCGTGAGGGGTCTATCAGTAGCTTTAATATTACTGATGCGGTGCTTTTGGCCGCTCCTTTTTCGCCGTGGAAGTCGGGCATGGGGTGCGGAATGTTGGGGATAAATTTGCTTATCAAATCGCAGAGAAACAGCGTTTTATTTTCTTTGATGTTGATATATTGTAAGATTTTTTGTATATCGCCGCCTTTACGTGGGATTGTTTGCGGTGATTGGTGGTTGTGTCGCTCGAAGATAAGAGTTGGGTCGTGTTCCACGACCTCCCAACCTTCGCCTGTTATCTTGATGATGCTCCAATTTTTATTGGTTAAATCGTACCAAAACGCTCCGTCATGTTCCGCAACCCTCGTTGACAACTTCACAGGCACAGGGTTGTCATATAATGCCTTTGCCGATAATACAGACGAAGCCTGTTTTAATGCGTCTTTGCTGATGGGCTTACCGTATTCGTTGTAAAACAAGCGATTAAGCCACAACATAAAATCACGGCTCTCTATCGGCATTATTTCAACATGATTATCAACACGAATTGCGGCGTAAAGTTCTTTTATATCGCTGTGGAAATAGCTTGTTTCTGTGGTTTCAACGATATTTAAGAG
>Ga0123355_10019990_pt1 | contig 10677 bp, 2 predicted proteins | sample TergutEmb28metaG_3_FD_89872 | JGI IMG/M metagenome (GOLD analysis project Ga0123355, IMG submission 89872) | Embiratermes neotenicus P1 segment gut microbial communities from Petit-Saut dam, French Guiana - Emb289 P1 | ecosystem: Host-associated > Arthropoda: Insects > Digestive system > Gut ...
GATTACGCTTGCATTGTTTATTTCGTCTCCAAGTGATTCAATGCTTTTTTTGCAGTACATTCCGTTTTGTTCAGGCACGATACAAGTTACAATTTCCCTTTGCCAATGATGAATTGTTTCGGCGACACGCGGCAAAACAAACGCACACACCAAACCACAGCCTGTTGCGTACGCTGCCGAACAGGCCAACGCCGCAGCCCCCGGCATTTCGTTCGAGCCGGCAAAAACCGCAACCTTGCCAAAGGTTCCTTTGTTTGAACGCTTTGCACGTACGGGAAGCAGAGCTTTCGCTTCATCATCTGTCAGAATCTCTACAGTTGGTTTTACTCTGTCGATTAAGAGATAAGGAATTGAAATGTCCTCGATGTGGAGCTTGCCGGCATATTCTGCGGCGGGGAACAAAAACAATCCTGTTTTTGGAAAGCCAAATGTTATTGTTTCATTTGCTTTTACGGCGCAACCCATGATACGCCCCGTATCTGAATGTATGCCTGAAGGTATGTCAACGGAAACAACAAATTTCGCATAACGGTTGATCGCTTCAATCAGCTTTTTGTAATCTCCCTCAACGTTACGAGCTAAACCTGTGCCGAATATGGCGTCTGCGACTAAATCGCTGCTTTCAATTTCTGTTTGAAGGTTTGCGTAATCGCTGTCTTTGTGTATTTGCTCAATCAATATTCCAAGTTTCTGCACAATTTTTAGATTGGTTAGAGTCTCACCTTTGACGGTATTTATATCACCGACAAATAACACTTTTGTTTTTACACCTTTTATGTGCAGGTGTCGGGCAATCGCCATGCCGTCGCCGCCGTTGTTCCCAGAGCCGCACACAATCAAGGTTTTAGGGTTCTTGGCACTGCCGAGTATCCTAAAACAATGCTCTGCGGTACGAATGGCAGCGTTTTCCATCAACAAAAGAGCCGGTATGCCCAGCTCTTCAATCGCCATTTTTTCGATTAAACGCATTTGTGCGCTTGTTACGGTTTTCATAAAAGATGTTTGCGAAAAAATCACTCCGCCCGCACGATCCTCGCTCCAAGCGCTGAAAGTCTTTCCGGCAGATGTTCGTAGCCGCGTTCAATCTGATATACGTTGCGTATAACACTTTTGCCTTCGGCGCACATGGTGGCGATAAGCATTGCCATTCCGGCACGGACATCAGGGCTGACAAGTTCCGAAGCTTGGAGTTTTGCCGGCCCTGAAATTACGGCACGGTGCGGGTCGCATAAAACAATTCTTGCTCCCATGCCAATCAGTTTATCTACAAAGAACATTCGTGATTCATACATCTTTTCGTGGATTAAAACAGTTCCTTTTATTTGTGTAGCTACTACAATAATTATGCTTAAAAGATCGGGCGGAAAACCCGGCCATGGCGCATCGTCGATTTTAGGGATCATTCCGCCGAGGTCGTGGTTTACTTCCATAGGCTGATTTTTTGGCACATGAATGACAGTTCCTTCGTGAGCCCAGTATATGCCCAATTTGCCAAAGGCGATCTTTGCGGGACGCATATCCGAAATGCGTGCGCCATGTATGTGAAGATCGCCGCCGGTAACAGCGGCAAGACCTATAAATGAGCCTACTTCCATAAAATCGGGGCCGATTTCAAACTCACAGCCGGAAAGTTTTTCTACTCCGTTAATAGTTAAAATGTTAGAACCTATTCCTTCGATTTGCGCTCCCATGGCGGCTAACATACGGCAAAGATCCTGCACATGAGGCTCGCTTGCGGCGTTAGTCAAAATTGTTTTACCCTTTGCCAGAACCGCAGCCATGATTGCGTTTTCTGTGGCTGTAACAGAAGCCTCATCAAGAAAAATATCCGATCCAACCAAATGTTTTGCCGTAAAAGTAAACATATCGTTTACTTTTACTTTTGCTCCCAACTCGGTAAGAACAAGAAAATGTGTATCAAGGCGGCGTCTTCCGATTACATCTCCTCCCGGCGGCGGAAGAATAACTTTTCCGGTTCGAGCCAGTAAGGGGCCTGCAAAAAGTATCGATGCTCTGATCTTTTTTGCCTGCTCCTTTGGTATTTCTGAAAATTTTATGTTCTTAAGATGAAGCTTGCGGACATTGGGCTCCGGCGCTTCAACCTCTCCGCCAAGCGCTGTGAATACATCAAGCATTACCCTCACATCTTCGATCTCAGGAATATTCCGCAGAATAACAGGTTCATCAGTTAGTAACGCCGCCGCAATGCATGGAAGAGCGGCGTTTTTATTGCCACTTACTTTAATTGCTCCATTTAACGGAGCCCCACCGGTAACAATGTATTCACTCATACATTGTAATATAACCGAAAATCTGTTATGCTGTCAACAAAATGGAGATATTATGAAAAAATTACTTGTGTTTTTGGCGTTAATAACATTATTGTTTCATTTTGGCTGTAGGAGTAATCAAAGAAACGAGATTCCCAGAATGGCCTCTAACGTTGATGCTTTCACCGATAGTCAAACGTCAGTGGACTCTGACGGGGTTAATATAGTTCATGTTAATAACGCAGCTGTCGAAACAGCTTTTGCGCTTGATTTCCGTCCGCTGAGGGGAGAACCTGTAAACGAAGCCGGAGTTTTAAGCGCTGCGGAGCTTTCGGGTTTAGCGGCAGAAGGCACAGGGCAGGGAACTGTTGTAGGCGGAGGTTTGCGCAGGCTTTCGGATTATCAAATAGTCTATTTTGATCCGGCTAGAGAAGCTGCAAGGATACAGGAAATTCGTGCAGCTCAAGAAGCAGCTCTTGAAGGTCGAATTGAAGGAACCGATGAACCTTTAACAGTGATTGACTGGGGCCCCAGAGGATTGTTTTCTTCCACGATTCAACGCCCGTCAATATTTGTGATATTTTCACAACCGATGATTCCTCTTGCCAGTCTTGGCGAAAGAAGTGCGGTTTCTCCTTTTGTTTCGATTTATCCTCCTGTCAGGGGAGCTTTCAGATGGTACGGAACGAGCTTTTTAAGTTTTGAAGCAGAAGAACCTCTTCACGCCCAGCAGACCTATACCATTACAGTTGCGGCTAACGCTGTATCGCTTAGCGGCAACAACATTTCCGGCGAAAGATTGTTTTCCTTTCATACAGAAACTCTCCGTTTAAGGAGTATTACTCCCGGCGAAGAATGGCGGGAAAGAAACGATTTTAGATTTAACGACAATAATGTGCCTCCCGAGGCGGCAAGGGAAATTCGTTTATTTTTCAATTATCCTGTGTTAGCGGCGGACATCCAACCGTATATTCAAATAACTGCTAATGGAGCTGACAGAAGGTTTACCCTAAGGCAGATTGATGAATACAACATACTCGCCGCATTACCTGATTCTGTCGCTTTTCAAACACAGATAAGAGTTGTATTAAGAGAAGGTGCAAGATCCGGCGGCGGTACAAGGGGAACCGAAACACAGCAGGTTTTAAGCTTCAGAACACCCGGACCGTTTAGTGTATCATCGCATAACAGATTTTCCGGCTGGGGAAGATACGGCAATTCTATAGTTGAATTAAATTTCAGCCACAATTTGAACGAAGCTACAGTGTTAGGTGCAATCAGGACAGATCCTCCAATGGAAATTACGGGCGAAAATATCGAAGTGCGCGGCAACAGGGTATGGCTGTTTAATTTACCTGTAGGTTTCGGGCAGAGTTTCAGCGTTTCAGCCGGTACAAACATAGAAGATGTTTTTGGCAGGAGATTGACATCTGCATTTTCCGCTAACATAACTATGCCCCCGGAACCTCCGCCTGTTGGATCGGTAACATTCCCGGAACACAGACATAATGTTATGCTGGAAGCTCAGTTTCCTCCCCGTTATCTTTTTGAATTCCAAAACATTACGCCAAATTCATTTTACACGATAAATGCTGATTTCAATCCTTTTTTTGAGTTTTGGGATCATTTTAGACAAAGAAGACAGGGATTCGGCGATAATAGGATAAATATTTCGGCTAACGCACTTAATACAAGATTTTTTGAACAAATAGATTTAGCGCCTTTTTTGAACGAGCAGGGAAGAGGTTTTGTATATTTTTCCAGCAGCATTGAAGTTTTAAGCAGAGAGTGGCAGCGAGACGGGACATTTCTTCCCGGGACTCGCCGTCTTAACAATGCGATCAGCATTCAGGTAACAGATCTTGGCATGACTGTTCGTTATGGTTTTAACAGAGCTGTTGTGCTTGTAACAAGTCTTTCAACAGGAAGACCTGTGGAAGGAGCCCTTGTCAGAATGCTTCCAAATGCGGAAGTCAATCGAGCAGGCGATATATCAAATATCCACAGTTTTGCGGAAGCGGTAACAGATTCAACCGGGCTTGCCGTTATTGATTTGAGCGCATCGGTATTGAGGAATAATGTTGGCGCAGGCAGAGGTCTTTGGCAAGCGCCTTTTTTCATGGCGGAAAAAGACGGAGACAGAGCCATATTCCAGCCGACTTCGCATAACATGTGGCGTGCAGGAGTGCAGACAGCTTCGCCTTTAAGCGCAGAAGAAGTTGTTCCGCTCGCCTTTATGTTTTCAGATCGAGGTCTTTACAGACCTGGAGAAACAATAACATTCCGTGGCGTTGATCGTTCTCGTGTACTTGGGATGTACACAATTTATAGCGGTGATTATGTAATTACATTGGAAGAAAGCGGCTGGCAGCCGGCAAGAATCGTAACGTTAAACGGCACGACAACAGAATCAGGAAGTTTCTGGGGCAGTGTAACAATCCCCGAAGACTTGCCGCCCGGATCATTCAACCTTGTTTACAGGCGGGTTTCTGACGGCAATGAAATAAGACAGCCTGTCGCAAGTATTCCCATAACGATTGCTTTTTTTGAAAGACTTAGATTTCAGGCGACACTTTCTGCTCCTCCTGAAGCTGTTATATTAGGTGACGATATTAATCTGAGCTTGAGAGCAACTTATCTTGCCGGCGGAAGTCTTTCCGGCGCTTTGTGGGAAGCTGTTTGGTTTGAGGAAATGGGCACTTTCCGTCCGGCAGGAGTGCATACGAGAGGTTTTAGTTTTGGACCGTCACGAGCGTGGGATAGCAGACGGCATATCGGTTCGGAAAGCGGAGTGTTAAGCGGGCAGGGTACTGCAACTTTGAGCCGCCAAACAGGAGGCGCACGAGTTGTAGGCGCTCCTTATGTTTATCAGGTTGAAGCCAGAGTTACCGATCTTGGCAATCAGATGGTTACGGCATTCCGATCTGTAATGGCTCACCCCGCAAGTTTTTATATCGGACTTAACCGCAATACCAGAGGTTTTATCGGTGTTGGTCAGGAATTTGTTGCTAACTATATTACTGTTAATACAGCCGGAGAGATGACCACCGACAACAGTCTTTTCCTGCAAACAGGCGAAGGGGCAAGACAATTAAGAGTAGAGCTTATCCGTGAAGAATGGCGGCGTACTCAGCAAAGAGGAGTAAGCGGTTTTATTCATGAAGAACATATTCCTCACAGAATAACCGACAGCGTTCAAACGATAAATATTCAAAATGGAGGCGGGACAATCAGAGTAAGACCGTCGGCTGCCGGTTTTCATATTCTTCGTGTAACGTCAAGAGACAGAGAAGGAAGAACCGCCTTAACGGAAATGAGTTTTTTTGTAACGGGAGCAGGCGGTATGTGGAACATGGGCAATGCGGAAGAAATTCGCCTTGTTCCTGATCAGAATATGTATGAGCCAGGTGAGACAGCTCAGATTTTGCTGCAAAGTACGCTTCCATCAGGTTACTATCTGATTACTGTTGAAAGAGAAGGTATTTTTACGCAGGAAGTACGCTACTTAACAGAGTCAGTTACTGTTATTGATATTCCAATTGCACGTAACTATGTGCCTGTGGTTTATGTTTCTGTTTCTTCGTTTTCGACACGCACCGGGCCTCCGGCACATGAATGGGGAACCCCAGACTTGGATAAACCAAAGGGATTTTTCGGCGTAACAAGACTCAATGTAAATCCGCGTGTAAAAGCTTTTTCTGTAGATATACAGACAGACAGAAATGTTTTCCGCCCGGGCGAAGAAGTTACGATGACGTTAGTCGCCACAAGAGGCGGTGTGCCTCTTCCCAACGCAGAGCTTACATTGATGGCGGTAGACAGAGGTGTATTGGATCTTATTAATTATCGTGTGCCCGACCCGATTAACCATTTTTATGCTGACCATCGTTTCCCGCTTTTTGTTGCCGGGGGAGATTCTCGTGCAATGTTGATGGATCCGATAACTTACACAATCAGAGAGCGTATGGGCGGCGACTCCGATGACAGCAAAATAGAAGAACGTACTGATTTTAATCCTACAGCCGTTTTTGAACCAATGTTGATAACAGACGCAAATGGCAGGGTTACTCACACATTCAGGCTTCCTGACAATCTTACCACATATCGTGTAACGGTTTTTGGTGTGCGTGGAGATCTGTTTGCGTTAAGAGAGAGCGAAATCGCCGCTCAGAACAGGATCAATGTAAGAGAGGTTGTCCCTCGCCGTCTGCGTGAACGTGATACTGCCGAAGTGGGTGTGTTAATCACAAATCTCGATTCTACTTCTCATGCGGTTAATGTCAGGCTTGATATAGGCGATCCGCTGCCGAATCCGTCAAGCGGTTTTGCATACTTGCCCGGTCATGCTTTTGTTGACGGAGCTGCAGAACGCCGTGTAACGGTTCGAAGCGGAGAGACTGCTGTTGTGTACTTTGACGTAGGCGCAGTTACGCAGGGAAATGTTTCCTTAAATTTTACAGTTACTTCTAACGTTCTTAACGAAAGGCTTGTGCGGGGAATGGTTATCGAACGCCCGTTTGTTATGGAAACTGTTACGACAACTGGTACAATTACAGGCTCAAGCGCAAGTGAAGGCATTGTTATTCCGTCATTCGCTGACGGAGGGATGGGGAATCTTACGCTGACTCTTGACGCTACACGCTTAAGCTTACTTGATTCGGCGATAAATTATCTTTTTCATTATCCCTTTGGATGTCTTGAACAGCGAAGTTCCGCAATTATGCCTTTAGTCATATTCGGTGAATACATTGATGCTTTAAGTCTTAGATCCGAAGTTGCGGATCCTCGCCGTGTAGTAGAAAATGAATTAAGATCATGGTCACGGATTCAGCTATCTAACGGAGGTTTTCCATTCTGGCCAACCGGCACAAGAGGCAATTTTTATGTTAGTCTTAGAATTGCTCATACAATTGCGATTGCCAGATCAAAAGGATTTACTATTCCATCTTCGCTTAACGTAAATAATCTTATAGCGTTTATAAACCGGGAATTCCGGGAAGTGATGCAAGTCAGGGGCAATTCTACTTACCAATCATATTTGCAGTCGTATACGTTATACGTTCTTTCTCTGCTTGGAGAAAATGTAGATCCGTCAAGACTGGCAGAAATATTGGCACGTGACAATGTCTGCGCATCTGTACTTGCTTTTGTCGGCATGACTTACCGCCAGATAGGGCGAAATGCTGATGCGGCGAGTACTGCACAGCGTTTGCGTAACCTTATGCGTCCTACAACAAGAGGTGTTGATCTTACCGATCCGTTGGAACGGCAGCGTTTTAATTTCTTTGGCGGTCATATAGAACAGTTGGCGCTTTCTTTGCAATTTTTTGCCGAGCAATTTCCGGGAGACGACATAAACGGCCGGCTGTTATTTACGTTACTCGAAAATCAGCGTTCAAGCAGAGGAAGCTGGCAAAATACCGCTGTTACCGTTCGTGTTCTTTCCGCCGTTGACGCTTTGATTCGAGCCGAAGACCTTGTAAATATCGATGTCAGCGGAACTGTTTCGCTTGGCGCTGCAGAACTTTTGCGGGGAACATTCACAGGTCTTGGAGCCAGACCCGTTACGCAAACATTTGATTTCTCCGATTCGGTAATGGCAAATTTGGCAAGAGATCATATACAGCAATTGAATTTTACCAGAACAGGCAGAGGTAATCTTTATTACACTGCTTCATTAACTTACGCAATTCCAACAGAGCTGCAGTCTTTCCGTGACGAAGGAATAGGTGTGTTCCTTACCATTTATGATGTAGTTACAGGCGCAGAAATAAGCGGAACTGCACTGCGAAGCGGAAGAACCTATCGTGCCAGAGTGCGGGTATCTTCGACACGGGATCGAACATTCCTCGCTCTTCGTGTGCCTGTTCCCTCTGGTGCGGAAATATTGGACATGGCATTTGTTACAACAGCTACTTTTGACGATGTTGGAGGAGCTGGAGGAGACGATACACAACGCAGAGTTTCATGGCTAAGCCATCAGGCAATTTATGACAACGAGATTCAATATTTCTGGGATCACTTTAACAGAGGAGAAACTACAGTAAGTTTTCTGTTCCGTGCCGTACGAAGGGGAGTATACCCAACGCCGCCTGTTCAGGCAGAATTGATGTATGAGCCGGAAATTTTCGGCAGAACCGGCGGGTTGTTGTTTACTATTGAGTAGGTAATTTGAAAAACTTCGATTAAATGTTTTGTTTATGAAAATTGATGTGAGCAGATTTAAAACAATTTCTCGTGTTGCAATAATTATTGTTGCTGTGTTAGCTTTGCTGTGGCTCATTTTACGGTTTTCCCCGTATCCAGAGCTGCGGCAATTTCATTCACGTCCTTACAGCGTGCGTTTTTACGACCGTTACGGGATGTTATTGCAGGTAACGCCTCTTGCGGAAGGATTGCGAAGAGAACGATCTTATCAAATTCCGCAGCAGGTAAAAGATGTTTTTGTGTTCTCCGAAGACAGACGTTTTTTCAGACATCCGGGTGTTGACATTCTCGCTCTCTTTCGGGCGTTAACGCAAAATATTTCAAGCGGCAGGGTAGTGAGCGGAGCTTCCACAATTACAATGCAGTTAGCCCGAATTATTGCAGATAACGCCCATGACGTGGAAATTCAAGGGGTGCGCAGGCAAACGGCAGGGTCAAAAATTGTTGAGATGTTCAATGCTCTGCGTCTTGAAACACGATTTTCCAAAGACGAAATCCTAAGAATGTATCTGGAATCGCTTCCTTTTGGTTTTTCCACAGAGGGAGTAACTTCCGCCGCACGAACTTTTTTTGCAAGCGAAATTTCGATGCTTTCCGGGGCGCAGCTTTTCTGTTTGGCTGTTATTCCACGCCGCCCAAGTTTTTTTAATCCGCTGGATAATCCGCAAAATTCCGCAGCCGCCGCCATGGCGCTGCACTCAAGATTTGCGGACAACAGAAGGTTGTCGGAAAGATGGCCTCTGTTGGTGCAGCTCGACGAAAGGGATTTTCAATTTGCAATTTCCTCCGTGCGGCGTTTTCAATACCCGTTTGAGCTGCCCCACCTTATTCGTTTGATAAACACTCAGCTTTTGTCCGAAGGCAATCCGCCGTTCGAAGTTCATCTTTCCATCAACCTTGCGCTTCAGCGTTTTCTGGAAAACGAAATCGCCGGCAATGTGGCAAGGTTTTATATGTCACGAATTACGAATGGCTCAGGTCTCGTTATTGATAACGCAACAGGAGAAATCCTTGCGTGGGTAGGAAGCGCAGATTTTTTCAATGAAAGTTCCGCCGGGCAGATTGACGGGGTGCTGGTACACAATCAGCCTGGTAGCGCAATGAAACAATTTCTTTTTGCTATGGCGTTGGAAAATGGTTTTTATCCATCTGACGTAATCGCTGATGTGCCAATGACATTCGGACAAACCGAAGTTTACTTTCCGCAGAATTTTAATAACCGCTTTAACGGTCCTGTATTGTTTCGGACTGCTCTTGCGGCAAGTTTGAATATCCCTTCTGTTTACCTTCTTTACAGATTAAGTGTGCGTGGTTTTACTGAACATCTTTTGGCACTCGGTTTTGATTCCATTGAACATACAGCTCATGATGCGGGATTGGGCTTGGCGCTGGGAAATGCTCCTGTCAGTCTTTTGGAACTTGTCAGAGCGTTTAGCGTTTTTCCTCGTGACGGTATTTATCTGCCAGTTACATGGCACATAACAGATGGCAGTCAAGTTTATGATTTGGGAAAACGGATTTACTCTGTTGATACCGCACGGATTATTTGTTCGTTTTTATCAGATGCGAGTGCGAGAGTGCTGGCGTTTGGAGCCGGCAGAAATTTCCGCACAACGTTTCCCTCGATGTTTAAAACAGGAACTGCTAATCAGTTTCAGGATATTGTAGCGCTTGGAGCCACAATGAGGTATTCAGTGGGCGTATGGATGGGGAATTTTACGGGAGAAGCTGTAATGGACAGAACGGGCAGCTCTCTTCCTGCTGCCATTGCACGTAACACGCTGAATGTTCTGCATGGAGCGTCAGATCATTCAAGGGGGCGTTTTGTCAACAGTTTTGCCAATAACCATACGCTTGATTTTCCGCAGCCTGTAAATTGGCGGTTAAGCCGAATATGCGCAGTTTCCGGGATGGAGCCCGGCGAAGGCTGCCTTTCGATTATTAATGAATTTATACATCCTGACGAAGAAAGGTTCCTTTGCACATGGCACGTTCTTGTGAATAACAGAAGCGAGACAATTTTTCCGGCGGAATATCAGGCGTGGTTTAACGCTTTTGTAAGACAAGGCGCTCTGCATTTTGGTTCACGTCCGCTGGAAATTATCAACCCTCGTGAAGGGTTTGTGTATCTGTCGAATCATAATCTTGGTTTGTATGAAATCCCTGTGGAAGTAATCGGCGGTCAGCATGATATATTAAA
>Ga0123355_10019991_pt1 | contig 10677 bp, 9 predicted proteins | sample TergutEmb28metaG_3_FD_89872 | JGI IMG/M metagenome (GOLD analysis project Ga0123355, IMG submission 89872) | Embiratermes neotenicus P1 segment gut microbial communities from Petit-Saut dam, French Guiana - Emb289 P1 | ecosystem: Host-associated > Arthropoda: Insects > Digestive system > Gut ...
AGTTTAACATAAGGAACACCCTCCCGAAGTCTGGTCCGTTCCTCCTGTTACACCCTGTGTATATATATATATATATATATATAAGTAATTTTACATAATTCCATTACCTTCAGTATGACACATACCAATTGGTATATATACAGACCTGATGATGATGAGCAGTAAACATGCTCGAAACATGTAGAGGTTAATTATCGAAATAAATTGAGAGAGAGATAGTGCATCCTGTTGGTTCTTATAGTGCAGTTAGTTATAATCATGTGGTATGTGATGCTGTATGAGTTAGTAGATTAGTATTTCTGTACTAGACTAATTGATGTCACTTCTTGGAAGACCGTTTTCTTAATTCTCACTGTGAGAACCTCAAATTTTATGTGGTCTCTTATTATCTGATGTTCTTTATAATTTTTCAGAAACTGAATGGTGAACCATTTGCTGATGCTGATGCAGCATTCACATTAGCATATGCTGTGATAATGTTGAATGTGGATCAGCATAATTACAACGTAAAACGACAAAACAACCCCATGACTGCGGATGAATTCAAAAGGAACCTCAAAAAAGTGAATGGGGGCCAGGATTTCGATCAGGAATTGCTGGATGATATCTACAGTGGGATCAAGTGAGTACTGGGTGGACAGACTGAACTACAAAATTAAGTAGTTTGCATCTTGTTCTCATTTTGTGCTTCAGTTACTACAGTCCTGCTTGAATTCATTCAGCATTGGATCCCTTCCCCTACCTCCTGTGAGCGCAGTGGTTACAGTACCACCTGCTTTAACATTAAAATACTCAGCATTTTTCCGCGTAATATATTTTTTGTGTGGTCGCTATAAACAGCAGTTATTATACACTACAGCAGCAAGAGGGTGGAATTGGTAATGGAGACACAGTGTTTGTTTTGAGGTAGGAAATTAAATTTCTTATATTGTTTACATGAAAAACATTTTTTATAGGGTTAGTTTTCTGTTGTCATTTTTGTCATCATCATCATTTATTCCATAGATTGGGTCATTGAATTTCCACACACATGGAAGGTGATTAAGGAAGGTGTGATTTTTCAGGGTCAATCTGGATCAAGGTTTCTGAGTTTCTGAGCTCATTTCCACCAATTTCCATCTTCTGAGTCAGGTTTCCACTCAGTATTACTGTGTCATAGGGTCTCTGTTGGTATCTGAATTTCAGCTGTTTCATTGGCTGTTGTTTTTTGACTCTTCTTCTCTTGCTGATTTAAACTTTACAGTCTGTGCATGCTAGATATAGGATGGCATTCAAAATCCCCCTGGGTTCGAGTGTCCTACATGTAGGACACTCACAGCCTGGCCCATTTAAATATTTTGCTCTCAATGCCATTGCACATTTAGGGAAACATCACTCATTCGTAGCACCCCACTTGAAGATTTTTTAAGCTTCATGCTCCGACTGATTTACCTCTTGATAGAAAACCCCATTATCCATTTTTTATATGAGGCTGTTTGTACCTAAAGCCAGTAAGAATATAGTGGCAATGATGCAAAGCTTATTTCTCCTGCTATCTTCTTCTGGCTTGTGTGTGACTAACTGTTTAGTCTGGAGATTCTATCTACATAGCACTAGGGTTACAGCAATAATATGGTGACAGGGTGCGATAAGCAGAACTTTATCAGTCATCCTTTTCTTTGAAGGGACCCATTTAGAGCTCAACAATATTGCGTTTCATTTCTCAGTGTTGCATAGAGAGCTTGTTATTCTTCCCAGTCAGCATTTGACAGTCAATGTGAGTGGTGGCATTATGAGTTGACCAAGCAAGGGGCCACAGTTGCTGCAGTCCAGCGAAATATCTGGACTGATTGTTGACACTAATAGTGTCAAAGTGAGAGTATCAAGCAACATTAGTTCAGTTGAAGGAGGTTCTGAAAGAGTGCCAGGGGTGTCACAACCTCAACTGCACCACCAAACAGCCAGTTGTCATGAGTCCAGCAGGTCAGTTTTGACCAGTGCCTCTGATGAAGAGGATGCTTGTGAGAGTGGGCCAGATGAACAGACTCAGCAGTTAGTAGATCAGTATTTCCTGCAATGGACATGCCCCTCTTGCCCTCAAATCATTGTTGTACACATACAGGAGGCCCCAGAGGAAAGAAGGACAACGAAGTGTCACACGCAAATGACGGCTCCAATCCACTTAGCATTTTCTTCTGTATTTTGCAGTACACAACTTTCTATGGCACTATGATGAAATGGGACTGATACCTTCACATCCTTCGTTACTCACATTTTACTGACAACGGTCCTGATAGGACAGACAAAAATTTTGACAGACCATGGAAGATACAAGACCTGTTTGATGTTCTGAATGCCACATTTTCCAAATTTTACAACCTGTCCAAAAATCTGGCTATTGATGAGGTTATTGTTTCCTTTAAGAGAAGGGTGATTTTCAAACAGTACATACCAAAGAAACACAAGTGTTTCAGAATCAAAATCTTCTAACTTTATGGTTGACTGGATACATGGATGACATAAAAGTGTACCTGGGGAAGGATTGACAGTGCATGGCACAGCACATGACAGCAACCCATGCGACAGTAACAGACCTGACGAGGAAGATAGAAGGATGTGGCCACAAATTATACATGGACAGTTTCTTTTCTTCCCCTGAATTATTTGATGACGTGACCAAGAAACAGATTTACTGTTGTAGCACTGTCAGGCTGAACAGGAGAGGCGTGCCACAAGACTAGCACCGAAGACATCAAAACTGAAAAGGCGAGACATTCGCATAAGAACCAGGGCTGATTTGACAGCAATACTGTGGCAGGACAAGAGAGGCATTTGCATGTTGACGAATATTCACAATGCCCCAGCAGAAGGTAATTTCTGCAGTGAGGGAGAAAAGCCATAAAGCCACGATATGTGATGGATTATAACCATCATATGGGCTATGTGGGTAGTGGTGACAGAATGGCCAGCAGTTACTCCATCAGTCATCGCACATTCAAGTGGGCAAAAAAATTTTTCTGTTATCTGTTAGACCTGGCCATTCTCAATAGCTACATTCTTCATTCCTCATATGGGGGGTAGTAATATTTCACATAGAGATTTTTCGATATACCCTCGTAAGGAATATGTTGGCACATGCTGGACCGGAACAGAGACTACCAAGGCCATTAGGTAGACCACCTAATGTTGAATCGCATGTCGCTAGGCTTGAAGTCTGCGGCAGCAAACATTGGCCTATCCTGTCTGAGACGCAGCATGTGTAAGGCCAGGGGTGTGACACAGAAAGTGTTCACGAAGTGACATATGAGTGAAGTGGGACTGTGCGTTAAAAATCATGTTCTAACAACATCAGATGTGACCTCTGTAAGAAAACCTGGGGACTCAAGCCAATATGTAAGTAAAAGAAACTGAAATTTTTACATATTCCATACAATTTTTTTGTCTATTCATGAATTAAAAATTATTACTGCTTTCTTGAACACACACAGAAATTTCTCTGTTTTATTTCCTAAAAAATGCTGTTTAATCCAATATTTAATCTTGCTTGTTTCCCGTAATATTAATGTTTTTTGTAAACCATGTGTTGTATTTTAAATTCTTAGTGAAAAGAATGTTATATGCAAAGGTGGACTGTAGCCATTTAAAGCCCGATATGGAAAGGTTAAGCTGATTGAAGTGGTATGTCAGAATAATAGTGAGTTCTCTGTATGAACTGGAAGTATATTACTGAGTTTCTTCTGCTGGTAATTCATTTAGTTTTTTTTATTGTCTGTACCAGCCACAGACACATGCTTACTAGTTTTGGCCATGGCTACCACTTAACTCCTTGGTGTCAGCATTTATATGACCTACTGCTCATGTGTTGGTGGTTATATCTTCATTATGGCTTTGAACGTTCCTGTTATTTGCGACTCATTGGAGGACAGGAACAGAAATAAGTTGTGTCACTTATTTGTGAGACCTCTATTCATTGTTCTCATTTATGTTGTTTTGCTGCAAGTGTTATTCATTTCTTCTGATTCCATAAAATTGCACACACAAACAGTGTAGAATTCTGCCAGCATATCACTCCACAAAGCATCGTTTTTGTAGGTCAGTTCAGAATCCTTGGTCATGACCCACGCTATTCCTGTAGTGATGGTTTCTGAGAAAAGTGCAGTGAAAGCAGTGTGTTGTTTTTGGAAGGTACAGTAGTGCTTACTTGCCTATAGCAGTAATAACCATTTACTTACAAAATATCACCACATATTGACGAAGTGTGACTGATGGTTAGTGGTGGGGGTGAAGGGGTGGCTTAAGTTTCAAGGTGGTTAACCTGACTACTGTGTTCCGCAGTTGTTATTAAGTATTGTCTCACATCATCCTGTTCATTTCGCCTTTCTGAGCTTGACAGTTATGTGATGTAGCATTATTTTACCTGGTGTTTGTTATTCATGTTGCGTGTGGTTGTAAAATCATTGAAATCACATTCTGTAAATGTGAAATGTTATGCAAATAAAGAAGTATGTATGCTACACCCATTCTTATGGAATTTTTAAGGGCACTCGATGCCTCCATTGGTATGCAGGGTAGAAGCATTTTGTCATTTGTGGGTGTTGGTGCTTCTCAACCACAAGATACATCAATTCTACAGAATATGAAATTTGTGTATTGTCCACCACACTGCACAAGTGTGATCTCTTCCATGAGGACTTGATATGGCTGGATGCTGAAGAGGATGTTGACCAGCTGTTGTGCATCTGTAGACAATGTGCTTGTGACATGGTGTTTCTGGTATTGATGTGTTTGGTGAAGACTGTCTGGCTGTGAGCAGCAGGGTTAGGAGAAAGAGGGAGACTAGCTAAATTTGTATCAGTGACAAGTTTTTCCAAAGCCATTGCTGCTTACAAATCTCTAAAATAATTCTGTTACATGAGCAGAATTAGTGGTATGACAAACAGAATATTTTGCTCTTGGAGTTTGTGCTGTTTCATCTGGAATGTAAGGTTTTGTGCTGAACAGTTGGCAGTTACAGATTCCTGGGCAGGGGAAGTAATTTTTAATCCATGTATTAATGTGTGACATGTTATTTGTTTATTATTTTTGTAGACCTAAATGCAAAGTGTAAAATTTGTAATTTTATATTTTTTCACATTTCTGACATATATTTAATTCTTGTCCCAAAATTGCCATTTTTCTGCATTATCATTTTTCCTGAGCAGTCCATTCAGACACAATGGTTAGAAGTTTCACTTTATGTCAGTAGTAAAGAGCTGCCTTGAGGTACTTGAATGATACAGAAAGGCCACCTCCATGCTGTTTATAAACCGTGTGTGAAACTAAGATGCCAGAGATAATTAAAAGTTGCATGCTGGTCATAGGCATCATCTGACTTCCACACAGTGGATTGTAGAGGGTAGGTGGAAACTTATAATGCCCACCTCAGATGACACAAACAAGAACAGAAATATTTGATATGAATAATATTTTAAAATGTGATGACATATACTGACAGAAATGCTATACTAATTAACTAACAACCACTTTGCCTTTTTGCTTGTGCCAGTTTTAACACAGGTGGCTCACATTAGTCCGGTCGATACATAGCATTGTAAGAGGTGGTAACAATACAGGTGAGGAGTAAGTGGTTTTTGTAATGTACTTATCTCTTTTTCAACATTCAGACCTATGATTTTTTTCATACAGACCGTGTTTATATAATCACACTGCTTTGGTTTGGGATGATACAAGTCTGGTGGCTTGTTCCAGGACAGACGAGATAGTAATGCCAGCAGAACAGACTGGTCTTGTGAAGGAGAACTACCTGTGGAAGGTGTTGTTGCGTAGAGGTTCAAGCAAAGATGGTGTCTTCATACATGCACCAAATGGCCTTTTTGACCATGACCTGTTTTCTCTTATCTGGGGACCAACTGTTGCTGCTCTCAGCTACGTGTTTGACAAGAGTAATGATGCTACCATATACCAGAAAGCCATCTCTGGTTTCAGGTGTGTAGTTGTACCAGAGTGTTAATCAGTTAATAAGTTAAAAAAAGGGAACCTCAGTCTGAATTTTTTCCAGCATTTATTACATTAGTTGCTGTGAGGTACAAAATGAGATGTAAAGTTGTCTTTGTGCTTATTTAATGCTTTGACACTGGAATTAAATGCCTGGTACAATGTGCAGGAGACCTGAAAGTGATTAAATGGGTGTTACCTATACCTAACTAACCATCACATGGCAAAACAGGTATAGCTCACATTAGGCACCAGAGGGTTAGGCACTCTCCTGTGGTGTCTGGGAGAGTGGAGAGCTTCATACATTCTTAACCTTAAGATAGATGAAGGTGAGTGGTTAGCTGAATGCACTGGCTTCTTTACCACCATGGAAAGAGCACCTATTACTTAATGGATTGAAGGCTTGGTAGGCCTCAGAACCAGTCTTCGATGTGGTGAAGAAGAAAGCAACACTTTTATTGGGCCTGCTGGGAGTTGAAACCGTATTTTCCAGTCATATGGTAGTCACTCTACAGACTGATCTCTCCTGGCTCCAAGTTATCTCAGTCCAATCTGCAGCTTTTTTATTGTAAACTAGTTTGTTTATTTGTGGAATTTCTTGTGACATGTGTCTTGTGGAACTGAATCATACTAATATGTTGCCTTAGATTTTAGATGTATCTGGTAGACAAGTAGGTAAAATTTTTTAAATTGGTAGAGTAGCATGAATATTGTTATTAAAATGGATTTGTACTAACTTGTGATGCAGGAAGTGTGCTATGATTTCTGCTCATTATGGAATGAGCAATGATTTCGACAATCTTATTATATCGCTGTGCAAGTTCACGACCCTGCTGAGCACTGCTGACACACCTGACAACCTGACTATTTCATTTGGTTCCAACCAAAAGGCTCAGCTGGCAGCCAAGACTGTGTTTAATCTGGCTCATCGCCATGGAGATATCTTGCGAGAAGGCTGGAAGAATGTTCTGGACTGCATGCTACAGCTATACCACTGCAAGCTGCTGCCAAAAGTTATGGTTGAGGTGAGGACCCTGCCTTCATGGTAAAATATGTGACACTAGTGTGATGCCTATTAAAATTTCAGCTGGAAATCTTGTCATTTATTACACAAACTAAGGTCTAAAATCTTTAATATCGCGTAATCTAGTCATGCTGGAAATCTTGTCATTTATTACACAAACTAAGGTCTAAAATCTTTAATATCGCGTAATCTAGTCATGCATTTTTAATGCCTGTAAGTTCAGTCTCTCTTGGACAATCACTGTACTTACCTACTCACCCCTGTCCTTGCTTGTTTAGTCTTTTTGGTCATCCTGTTTTTTTCTCCATTGCCTGTATTCCTGTCCCATTTTATTTGTCTGTCCTGTCATGACTTGTTTTCAGTCCCTCTCCTTTGAGAGAACAGTGTAGATGAATATTGTTATCATAATTATAGACTCTGTGACAGTAAGTACGTCTCTCAGATATTGTGATTTTCCTTATAAATGTGTCCTGTGAGTAGGGCGAATGACTTTATTTCTGCCACAGTTAGGTGAATACAATTATAGAGCTGCTACAATAATTTTACACATTATTTTATACTTCTTGTTGCATTATTGGTATGCCGACACCTCATTTAGAGAGAGATTATTGAACTGAGAAGTTGTTAAAAGTACTTTGTCAGAGTCATGGATCATTGAAAGGAAGGTTACAGCGGCTTAAAAATACCAAAACTAATGCACTGCAGTTGCAGTGTTCATTTTGAGTGAATGGTGATTATATATACTGAAGGAACCAGCAACTGCACTGCGGCATAGACCTTCTGTATCGCAGAACAAAATATGTTACGATGGAGGAAGTAAAAAGAACTGTTGTTGGAGTAAATTTAACCGTAGAAGCTTTTCATAGGCCCAAGCAGGGGAATTTTAATGCTGGTGATGAAAAAGTTTTGGAGTTTAGGCTTGAGAAATGTAATAATATGTTTGTACCATTTAAACCACTTGAGTCACACATTTTATTACTATGTGCATGCCTGCACCTGGTAGTGCATGTGCATCATATCATAGAATGTAATTACTGCTATTAGGGGCTGTGTTATTATGTTAATTTGAACTTCCTGTGTATATGTCTACACAGGTTTTCTCTTGGTTCATTGTGTTGCTCGTACATAAACTCAAAGTTGCTCGTACATAAACTCAAAGTTTCAGCCCATCACAACATTTCATTGGTCACTTAACAGAGAAAATGAAAACTTCTGGTCTCAGCAAAGCTACAGTGTTCGTGCCTGTAGGCAGTGGCATAGGAGAGGCTGCACACACTCTGTGTCATGGAGGGGAAGGCAAAGATACAGAATACTAAAGCCTATTGTGGTTTCTTTTGGACTGGATTCTGTTTATCTGACAGTATTTTGAACGCCTGTTATGAGATCTGGGAGTGACTTCACAAAGAATTATATGGGATCCATAATTGTTGAGTTGCTTGGAGGCTGTCAACCAATTCAGTCCCCCATGCCAGGAGGCATGACCTGTCAGTTATCGGTTTTTAATGTTGTAGTTTATGTGCCATTGGAGGATTGACCATGTTTCCTTTATGAGGAATGGCTGTTATCAAGGAACTGGAAATCAACACCAGCAGGAAATTTAAGAAGAGAATCTCAGTGAATTAAGAGAGCTTGAAATGACGTTTTACCAAATCTGTCATCAGGGGGGTTTAAAAACTGCTGTGTGTCAGACGACATGAATGTAAACAGAAGGTGGGTGGGAAGATCATGAAGAAAATTTTCTTCTAGTGATGACAGTGTTGGCAGTGACTTCACTAGTCATTGATATGTTTGTGACATTTTGCTGTGATGTTACTCTTATATTAACTTTGGAGTTTGTTGAATTACAGAATCTTAAGCTTGCAAACCCTTATGTTACATATAACCTGGCAATTGTTAATGTAGGTATTTACCTGAAAATTGAAGCTTGTGATGGGGAGTTACATATGCAGACTTATCTAATACTTGCATAAATAGGGTATGCTTTTCTCTCTTAGTTTCCAGAACTGATATAATTACAACATAACGCTATTTAATAAATTCTTTTAGAAGTGTGGGAAGTTAAAGTATTTGGGAAGGGTCATAGTGAGCATTATTTGACATCTGAGCTGAAACCAGCAAAAAATTAGACCTTCATGAGGATATGTTTGCTGTTATATCATACAGATTACCCCTTTCAGTTTCTCTAAAAAATTGTAAATATATATATATATGTTTGGATGTGAAACATGGGTTCCTGCTGTGAAGGAAGAACGTAGCTTGAGGGTGTTCAAGAATATGATGCTGAGTAGAATATTTTGAATAGAAACTAAGTAACAGGAGAATAGAGAAACACATAGACAAAGGAATTCCATGAATTTGTGTTTCACATGCCTTATCTTGTGTACAGTGTTTTGAGTGGAAAAATATCTGTGGTACATATCACTTTGAATACTTTAGATGTAGGCAAAATGATCATTGTGGGAATAGATTACAGAAATATATACTGGTTGGAATGGATTCAGGATAAAGACTGATGACAGTCGTGTGTGCTAGTGATGATGCTGATGGACTTTTAAATTGTGTAAGTAGGAATTTCGTGTTCAGTTTAATAATTGCCCTGTGTCAGCTGTTCGTCTATGCAACTGCTTTGTTAGATCATGTCTCAGTCACTGAGCTAATTTCATCCTATTCTGAGACTCATTATTCATACATAATTTCATGTAACTTCACTGATCTTAAGATATGGTCTTTGGGATGTGATGTCATGTGGTTTTGGTAGATTGGTACCCATGTGCCAGATCATATGGCATTGCATTTCAGAAAGTCATAACATACATTGCTTAACATATATTGCTGTAAGAAGCTGAAGTCATACGGGTCCTCTTGTTTTAGGCTGAGGACTTCATTGAGCCATCTGGCAAGATCTCATTAATGAGGGAGGAGGCACCATCTCAGAAGACAGAGACTGGATTGTTCAGTTCCCTTTATTCCTACATTGCCTTGTCATCAGGTACAGCCATCATGCTAAGGGCCTCCACTTGTCATAATTTAAGGTTGTGCCATTGTTCAGACATTACATGCATAACTCATCATGGAGGCCTGATTTGGATCCCAAGGTAGTCCATGTAGGATTTTGGAGGGCAATGTTGTAGGTTTCACTCCCAGTACTTTAGCGTACCCTAACAATTATTATCTCACCTGTGCTTTGTCAGTTTATCACTACCTGTAGATGATAAAGTGGGTCTGCCAAGGTTGCATGCTCTGTCTGTGCATTTATGGTTTATTTTATAACTTTTACAATAGGTTGTATTATTTTGAGTGGCCACAAAGTCCATATTTATTATGTTGAAATGACTGATTAGTAATGTTTATATTTTTGCTGGACTTCCACGTGCGGACTGTATGGATAGAAAAATTCTTATAGTTTTTTTTTAGCCCCTTCAGGCAGATACTCAGATGGTAGAGTGGAAATGGATTCTGATGGCACACGGTGACGCACGGGAGGAGAAGTGAAGGGGAAAGAGGCGAATGGTGTGGGTAGTCAGCAGTTTTCAGTTTGACTCGGAACAGTCCATCCCGTGTTACTACAATCGTTCTCCCCCGACCCTCACTCCAAGAAAGCCAGTACTCGACTGAACTGACAACCCCGCCGATATAAATGGACTCGTCCGTTTCGCTGGAAGACCGAATCTGGTTTCTGC
>Ga0123355_10019992_pt1 | contig 10677 bp, 7 predicted proteins | sample TergutEmb28metaG_3_FD_89872 | JGI IMG/M metagenome (GOLD analysis project Ga0123355, IMG submission 89872) | Embiratermes neotenicus P1 segment gut microbial communities from Petit-Saut dam, French Guiana - Emb289 P1 | ecosystem: Host-associated > Arthropoda: Insects > Digestive system > Gut ...
AAAAATTTTTAAAAAAAAAAAAAAAAAAAAAAAAAAAAACAAACAAACCTGTATTAAAGTGGGTGACCATGAAATGTTGATATCCCAAACATTAAGGTTCTGCTGTAACTAAAAATTGTTTAAAATTGCCAGGAAGAGAAAATGAAAGCCTAAGGAAGGTACACAAAAACCAGACCATTAGTGATCTGTAATGGTAGCATATGATGGGAGGGACATGGATTGTGCACAGGGACATGTGAAGTACATACAATGCTGTGGTTAAAATATCCGTACAGCAGACCGAGGGTGCATGCATAGATGGGAAGATAACATTAAAATGGATCTCAGGTAATACAAAGAGTGATAATACATTAATCTGCTTCAGGACAAGAACCAATGCTAGTTAAGTTTTCAGATTCCACTAAAGCACGGAATATCTTCACGAATCAATAACTAGCAAACTCGCATACAGCATCCTGTACTATACGGCTAGTTACATAAATTATAACTGTACACTTGCTTTGACATTTCCAGTCCGGTCTGCATTGCAGCTTACTGTTATTACGCAGTGATGAAGCTAGTCACACACATGACATTTTGATACCGGGCACAAGAGCCATGTTTCAGTCTGTTTGATGTAACACATTTCATCTGTGGGTGTGTGAGTGAATGATATATCGATGGCAGCTATGGCAGAGGGCAGCAATAACTATGCAGCAGTCAGCAGGCACGTACATATTCTTCGGTCAGCAACACGGTATCATACTTGACTGATAAAATCTATAAAGTTCCCTCTCTCAAGTGAAACTGTGATTTCATACCATCCTTGCAGGTTCATAACATATACAAACAGATAACCTGATGGGCAATCTGTTGGAAATCATGGCTAAAAATTGTGGAAACTAGCATGTGAATATTGCGTTAACCCTGTCACAACACTATGTCAATCACTTCGTACTGTTATGTTAACCATGTCATAATGTTGAGGGCTGGGATAGTGCAGTCAGTACAGTAACTTGCAATAGACAGTCTAGGGACTGCATCCCGGTGGCAGTAAGATTTTCCACACCTGCCCAGACCGGCCCTGGTGCGCACTCAGCCTCCTGTACAACAGGTACCGAGTCTCTTTCCCAGAAGAAAGACACCCAGGGTGTGGCATTAAGCACCCACTCCATCTGCCACCAAGGTTAAAGAAAGAGTAGAGCAATGCCTCTACCCCCCCCCCCTTCCAGGCCTGCATGGCCTGCTGTAGAGTGTAGTTTACCTTATACCATAATGCTACAAAAACCATGTCACATCATGCAGTCATTTCTATTTACTCCATACTTCTTGTGAACATGCCTGATGAGGCACTTATCCTTCACAAACTGTGCACCCCCTACTGGCAATTTAGCTACTAGCTGCGCTGCAAGCTGAATGTGTCAGTACTATGCAACAGTGACACAAGCACCACACTCACCCTTCAGAGCAGATGCTATGATCTTGTAATGCTACTTGATCCTCTTGCTCCTGTTTGATTGCACAGCTGTCCCACATAGCCTGATGGTACTGTACAAAACAACCACATCAGCAAGCATTCTGACTGACATGACGTGTGTGCTAGAGTTAGGAATTACAATTTGTAACCACAAACTGTTATGTTTTTTTGCAAACAATGTGTCACTATATCTATGTCATGTTTGCAACTCAGAATGGAGTCTCAATGTGTGTGACGAGTTTTGACTGTTACAACTGTCATGTCAGAATAATGAACATCAAAATCCATTTTCAATGCAAAACACTTAACAACCCCAGAACAGCACAAAAGTCACGAATGTTTATTTTAATAAAACAGACACAGTTTTCAGTAGCACAGCATACATCAAATGTATGAAGGAGTTATGAAAGCAATCACCTTCACTTAAAGAAAGACACATCTGAACTAAGTTGTCTGCACAGTGGCAGGAGAGTGCAGCAAGCTGACTCACCGCCAGCTTGTCTCATTCATATTTACAGGAACCAGATATGAAACATCCAAATGATGGCATTAAAATAGGTAACCAAAAAAAAACCGAAATACTGAATATCACCATCATGGACATCAAGAATCTCGACTGCATTTTGCTTCTCCACAACTGTGAGCAAGTACTTTGTTACACTGTGAGGTGGGAATGCAGAAAGTAGTAAGAACTGGGAGCAGCTGTGTGTATGCAGTTTGGGTGTACAAAGGCTCTGAACTGGCCAAAATTCACAGATGACCTAGCGGTACAGTTCAGCTATGACACACTTTAGAAAATACAGGTGAGTGAGTTGTATACTGCATTGAAAGGATGGCATGACAGCAGTCTCTCGAACAGCTGCAAACAACAATCACATGAACATGTTGAAGTTGTGACATGTAAACACAGGGCCAATGCATTTATGTGCAAAATCTTACATGCAATGATTGTGCCAACAGCAATAAGACAACCATTTAGGAAACTATGGGTTTGAAAATCAGTGCAACAGGCATTCTGAAGATACCAGGTGAACTATGAACGGTTACCACAGTTACTATTTAGCAAAGAATTCATAACTACATAAACAAATGGAAACAAACACAAAACAACATAAATGTAAACCATCATCACCACCACCACTACCACCACCACCAACACCACCACCACCATCATCATCCTCCTCCTCCTCCTCCAGTACTACTGTCCAACTCAGACCCTGACTGTCACAATTACCCTCTTCCATCAGTTCCTATATCACAGTTCAGTCTTCCAGCCTCCAATCTCCAATATTTTTCCATTGCTAGAAATAGTTCAGATCCCCTGACACTAGCATACAGTGTTTTGAAGTTCATGAACATGTCCCTGTGTCTGCTGCTATGTCATCTGACATTCATTCCACCTGAATAACATGGTTTGAGGGATGTGAATGTAATTTGTTTCTTCACATGGATGGGGTCATCTGCCCCATGCTCCATGTCCCAAACCCAAAAGGGTCAACCATGCTGACCACGCTCTCTCTCTTTTTCTGAGAAGCCTGTCCAGCATGGATGGACCTACCAATGAAAGTAAATCCACATCACAATGAACAAGCAATTTCTGTTAATCCCTCAACATTACAGGATATCAGTAGTAGAGATGGAAGACAAACACCAACAGTATCTTACAGCTGCACTTGACTTGCACTGTACGTGGGCTGGCAGTGAACGGACAACATGGTACCACGTCGAAACGCTGCAACATTTCATGCGCTGGCAGTGAACAGACGACATGGTACCATGTCAAAGTGCTGCAACATTTCATGGGCTGGCAGTGAACGGACAACATGGTACCACGTCGAAGCACTGCAACATTTCATGCGCTGGCTGTGAACAGACAACATGGTACCATGTCGAAGCGTGCAACATTTCATGCGCTGGCAGTGAACGGACATGGTACCACGTCGAAGCGCTGCAACATTTCATGCGCTGGCAGTGAACGGACAACATGGTACCACGTCGAAGCGCTGCAACATTTCATGCGCTGGCAGTGAACAGAAGACATGGTACCATGTCGAAGTGCTGCAACATTTCATGGGCTGGCAGTGAACGGACAACATGGTACCACGTCGAAGCACTGCAACATTTCATGGGCTGGCAGTGAACAGACAACATGGTACCACGTCGAAGTGATGCAACATTTCATGCGCTGGCAGTGAACAGACGACATGGTACCATGTCGAAGCGCTGCAACATTTCATGCGCTGCAACATTTCATGCGCTGGCAGTGAACAGATGACATGGTACCATGTCGAAGTGCTGCAACATTTCATGGGCTGGCAGCGAACAGACGACATGGTACCATGTCGAAGTGCTGCAACATTTCATGGGCTTGCAGTGAACGGACAACATGGTACCACGTCGAAGCACTGCAACATTTCATGCGCTGGCAGTGAACAGACGACATGGTACCATGACGAAGTGCTGCAACATTTCATGGGCTGGCAGTGAACGGACAACATGGTACCATGTCGAAGCGCTGCAACATTTCATGCGCTGGCAGCGAACAGACGACATGGTACCATGTCGAAGTGCTGCAACATTTCATGGGCTGGCAGTGAACAGACAACATGGTACCACGTCAAAGTGCTGCAACATTTCATGGGCTTGCAGTGAACGGACAACATGGTACCACGTCGAAGCACTGCAACATTTCATGCGCTGGCAGTGAACAGACGACATGGTACCATATCGAAGTGCTGCAACATTTCATGGGCTGGCAGTGAACAGACAACATGGTACTATGTCGAAGCGCTGCAACATTTCATGCGCTGGCAGTGAACAGATGACATGGTACCATGTCGAAGTGCTGCAACATATCATGGGCTGGCAGTGAACGGACAACATGGTACCACGTCGAAGCGCTGCAACATTTCATGGACTGGGAGTGAACGGACAACATGGTACCATGTCGATGTGCTGCAACATTTCATTCTCAGTTTCTTTGCTATAAACAATGCCCTAAAGGACATGTCGCAAGTAGGGCTCTGCACCTGATAGCTAGGTCCCTTGCTGGACCTGATTCCAAGCCAGATGTAGCCACTGCACTAAATTGTGTTTAGTATAGTCCATTCATCACGTACTGTCTTCACAGTGATAAAAGATACAGTCATTTCTGTAGATGCCATGAAAGCAGATGGAGGAGTGGAAGTAGAATTCCATTCATTCTCAACCTACGCACTAGGTGTAGACCACAGGTCACCATCATACCCCAGCCAACTGACCGTGGTATCCATTGAATATCAGGTTGGATGGGGCCCCAGAACCAAAGTCAATGCTTTGGTGGAGGAAAAACCTGCCGATGCTGGGAACCAAAACACAATTCCTCAAATATTCATTTCAAGTGCACAGTGTCAACAGCACATTACCTGAAAATCAACTGAATAAAGCAGAAGTTGAGGGGCAGATATCAATATAGTGCACTGAACACAGAACAATTCACCAAAACTTGGATACATTCCACAGCAATGTAAGTCAACATGCAAACACACATTCCACAGTGCACTACCAAACTGATCACAGAGCAGCAGCATTATATCACGTGTGAACCAGGTGAATTTTGCACTTTACTTTTAGACTGTGTTGATGTACCTACTTTCTGAATAGACTGTTGTTTGTTTATGATTGAAAACAAAATCATACAAATTAAACCCCGTACCAACAGCTGCAACTGCAAGGGACTGCACTTGTGCTTTGTTGATGGGCACAGAAAATGCAACGTACAGTGGAATGGTACAGAAATTGGACTACCAACCACTGTAGTGATCACCAAGCCCTCAATGCTGGTGGTCAGTAACAGGCACTGCACCGTCTCACACAACCAAACAGAAGAACAAGCAACCAACACGTGACACAGAGAGACGCACAGTAACCCGCGTGATTTGTGGAGACTCGGAGAAAACTCAGACACAAAGCTTTCATATTTGAACCGCAAAGTGCGCTGTCGCTATCACATGTACAGCACCTTTCATGTAGTTGCAGGTGCAATGTTGTTCATAAAATGTGAACTGTGACTCACTTTGGCATCTTCTTGCAGTTCCTGCTTCACAGCAATCAGCTCTCTCATGCTGAATGCAGCAGTTTCAGCAGGCGGTGAGTCAGGATCGCGCTTGACTCCATATGTGTCATGCTGTAACAAGTACCACAGTAGCCACATTATGTCATGTCAGTAAGGAACAAACTGTCAACTGCCTCTATAATGAGGGACTGCTGATGTGAATGAGTCACAGTACTGCCATGCTGACTGGAGTATACACAGCGTCTTTTGACACGGAACTTAGTACTGGAGAGTGGAATGCATCAGTGGACAATGCACAGGAATGCACTTGGGCATCTGCCAGATGAGGTCGGTTTATGCCTAGTAACATATACTGGAAGAAAAGCAATGTTACAAATATTACATTGAAATAAATTTGTAGATTATTAAACAATTAAAAATATAAACATGAAATATCTAACAATATGTAATGCCACATCAGCACCGTGGTATTCCTCTGATTACAGCAACAGCATGACTGCCATCCTAGTCCAGCACTCAGCCTGCAAGTTGCAATATCACAACATGCTGGTACAGCGTCCATAGGTTGACGTATGGCACAAGCAGTGTAAATGAATGGCAGCTGGCCAGACAGGGTGCAACAGAACAACCAATACAACACCTGGCTGCAAACAGCATGTTCAGTAAATTGTCTATATGGCAACTATCCAGTAAGCATCAACATAACTAACCCTTGGTGTGTGTAATATGCCACAGAAAATGTACAAACACAAGAGTTTTACATCAATTAAACACGAAACTATGTAAACTACACAATTACCACGAAACAGCACGATCTAAATTACTGAAAAAGAATACAACACACACACACACCGTCAGGTGAACCGCTTAATGAGTGAAATGACTATTTAATTGGAGTGTATATTATTATAAAGAACTGAACTAATTCATTACCAACTCTATGACTGTTCACCCAAAGCATTTCTTATGTGTCCCTTGTGATCACATACTGACATTTCTCAGTGGCCCAACAACCAACTGTGAACTGCTCAGATCATGTGACACTGCAATCAGTTCTGCAGCAGATCTTCACTCTGTCTACTGTCTTTGTGTTCCAAACTATACAAAACAGTCTGGAAACTTGATCTCTTTCAACCAGGGGTACAGCAATCCTTGAAGATGAAGGTGCTACGTTTATTTGACACATCATAAAGCACTAACTCAGCAAGAGCATCAAATCCTTAACATCCGAATCCTAATAATGTGACCTGTCCAAAGTCATAACAGAGGCACTGACATGACCTGTATGCTCTTACCCACACACTTCATCCCTCTATGTAACACATGTGGCAGCTCACCTTTAATGCAATCTTCACAGTGCATAATGGGACAGATGAATCTTCCTGTTTGACACTAACTGGCTCAAATTCACTTAGTGTTGGTTCTGTGTCACTGTCAGACTCAGGTTCCATCTTTATCACATCCATGCTGTGCTCCACTCTCCCTAGTTCCTAAAACACAAATAAATGAACACATATACATATGCTCAGAAACAAACATGTGGCCAGGTCAGAACACCATAGCACACATTTGGATACCTGAAAGTCATGGAGATTCGGGTGTCAAAACAAAATGAAGGCACTATGACCCGCTGCAAAATCAGGAACCGCTCACCGCACCACAGGCAGTAACACTCACACTGCTGCATAACACATCACAGAAATAACTAAAATGCAGAAACATGATTGCACATAACAATGGTCACTGTATCTTGCCATACGTAACTGAGCACATTGTGACAGGCAATAAACAGCATGTTTGTTAGACACAACATGTGTCTGTCAGCCAAAGGAACACATCTTCCTAAAACTGGTGGGTAGAAACATAATATTGTGCACAGTACATTGAGCTAGAACACATGAACCCTGTAGCACAACAGTAAACAATGGTGGAAGTGAAGTAGTGATGTCAGTTGTCACATAAAATACTGTAACAGTGTAACAACACTACACAGCAGACAGTGCTGCTGAAATGAAGCAGTGGACCTTCTTAACATCTCCTCGACTGTCAGTCATCTTTCTCATAGTACACTTTATATACCTTGAATCAACAGTCTACCATACCAATGACACAGCAGTTGCAGACAGATTAAGCTGTGACCATATTTCTTGCATCAAAACTGTTAAAGGAAGATGTGCAATATGTCAGCCTCTTCAGACTGTCTCCTTTAATTATGTTGATTTAATTATCTGGATGAAAACTGTGATGTACAGTGTCTTCCTACCAACTCCTTTTAAAGTCTAAATTCTCAGCGGCCCATTCAGTTTATAACAAAGCTACTAGCAGTACCACATGTACAGGCTGATAAAATGGATGTTTTGTTATGCCTTCGAATGAAGACAGAGAACAACAACTTGATGTTCCAGTTCCCATAACAACCGATCTGCATTGGACTTCATACTTCTGGGCTATTAATAATCTCTCAGAAAGAAATCATAATTGTTCCAATGCTTTTATTATATATAAATGATCTCCCAGTCAACTTCCAAGGGGTAAAATTGGTCTTGTCAGACAATACTAAGGTATTTGTTGTTTGACAAAAATGAGGATCTGCTTCAACAAAAAAATGTATATGTTATGAAAGAATTGGAGGTTTGGTTTCAAAAAAAGATCATATTATAAACATTAAAAAAAAAGCAGCAATGTTCTGTTGTTCTAATCAATTTTGACTTTCTAGTAAACCACAAATTGTTTGCAATAACACTTTAATTACTTACAAACCAGAAGTGAGGTTTTTAGGTATTTACATTACAGAAAACTTAAAATGGAATTTCCATACTTGTTCATTATGTTCAAGTTTGAGTAAGGTATCTGCTGAAGTCACCAAAGGAAGTTTTGAACCCATACATGCTAAGAAGCATTTATTTTGCATAATTTGAATGGCATTTGAGACATGGTATAATACTTTGGGGAGGGGAAAGTGAAAGTTAAAGACATTTAGAGTAAAAAAAAAAGAGTTATTCTAGTAATTAGTGGTGCAAATAAGTGCAAGTGCTGTAGGCCAATTTTCAAGGATTACAAAATCATTACAGTAACTACTTTATATAGTTTAAAGGTGTTATGTTATACAAAAAGGTAAAAAGGAAATCTGAAACACAAAATAACTAGTCATAGTCACAACACTAGAAGTGAATTGACCTTTCATGGGCATATTTTCAATGCAGTTTTATTTTTAAAAAATATGGTAAATATAGGGATCAAACTACACAACAAGGTGCCAGACAGTACAACATCACTTCACTTCACTTCTGTATTCATATTCAGTCATCCACAGAAAGTCCCATATGGGACCATGGGTTATAGAATTTGTCCATAGTAATATATAACACAAATTTGTTGAGATTACAATGTAGTCACAAAATAAAGGCAAAATTTAAACAATAACCAGTATTAGCTGATTCAAGAAAGCAATGCATAAACATTATACATGCTGTCAATAGTAACACAATAAAGTGGGCAAGTAAAAATGAAGAATATTATAACACAATTAGTTATTTAAAATGTATAAAAGCAAAATCAGATGTACAGTCAGGTGCAGATTTATACATTATTGCATCTAAAATACTCATCTGCTGTACAGAAAGAGTTGGAATGAAGACAATTTTTTAAAAATGATTTGAATTTTTTTTTACTCTGAGATGTATTCTTTATGTAGGCTGGCAGTCTACTGCAAATCTTGAAGCCCATATGACAAGTACCTCTCCGATGAAGTGTCAAATTCGATACTGCGTGATGAGAATTAGAACTTTCGTCTCTTATTTCACCTAGGGTATCAGAGTGTAACTTGTATTGATACCTGCTCATGGTAATGAAACATACTAATGAACAAATACACTCAAACTGCAAAGTAAGAATATTCAACTTTCTAAACAAATCAGAACATGAATCCTTATTCTTAGAACCTGTAATTATTCTTATTACTTTTTTCCTTTTTTTCAACCTAAAAATATTGATGTTGTAATGAGAATTACCCCCAAAAATAAAGACAAAATTCATAATTGAGTGAAAATAGGCATAATACACCATTACTAATGTTTTGTGTGACATAATTTTTTTAAAACTCTAGTACCATTAGCATGTAGAATTAAGGTGAGGAAGAAATAGATCTATAAGGGTTTTCCAATAAAGAGTATTGTCCAATTGGATAAATAAAACTCTATAAAAATAAGTAAAATCCTTACTACTGAGCCATTCCTTTTATTCAGATTCTCAAACTATTGCTGATACATTCAACAAATATTTTGCATCAGTTGCTCAAAATATACATGTAAATAATTACAAAGCAAATCCACCATCTAACAATGAACATCCTATAACAAACCTATCCAAGGCATTTAATCACCCATTCCCTGCTATCAATCTTAAAGGCATGTCATCCAAAGAAACAGAAGACATAACGCAGTCACTCAAAACAAAAAATTCACATGGATATGATGGGATATCAACAAAAATCTTAAAACTGAGCATTCATTACATTTCTTCTCCACTAACTTATATATGTAAATATATCTTCTGGCACTTTCCCAGCCAGATTACAATTCGCTGAAATTAAGCCTATATACAAAAAAGGAGATAAAAGTAATACATTTAACTACAGACTCTGCTTACTTCATTTTCAAAAATTTTTGAAAGGATTATATATAATAGATTATATCATCATATTAATGATAATCACATATTCGTTGATGAACAATTTGGCTTCAGATAGTCATCATCAACAGACATGGTGACCTATGCATTGACCAATAGTATAATGACAGCATTAAACAATAAATTATTAGTGGGCGGTATTTTTTGTAACCTTCAAAAGGCATTTGACTGTGTCAACCATGACATCCTGCTGTCTAAAATAGAGTTTTGTGGTGTTTCTGGAAAAGCTAACAACCTCATCAAATCCTATTTACAAGATAGATATCAGAGAGTCTTGATAGACCTTGATTCAAGAAAATATCACTCCAAATGGGAATCTGTTACAGATGGAGGTCCACAGGGATCCATACTTGGGCCCCTGCTTTTTCTCCTATATATCAATGACATACCAAATGTAGTATCTGATACAGGTATTCCAGTGCTGTTTGCAGATGACACTAGCTTGATAATCACAAATTCTGATAGACAAATGTTTGAA
>Ga0123355_10019993_pt1 | contig 10677 bp, 5 predicted proteins | sample TergutEmb28metaG_3_FD_89872 | JGI IMG/M metagenome (GOLD analysis project Ga0123355, IMG submission 89872) | Embiratermes neotenicus P1 segment gut microbial communities from Petit-Saut dam, French Guiana - Emb289 P1 | ecosystem: Host-associated > Arthropoda: Insects > Digestive system > Gut ...
ACCAGGATCCACTGTGGCCCGTCAATAGAGCTGACCCACCAGTATCCACTATAGCACGTCACAAGAGCAGACCCACCAGGATCCACTGTAGCAGGTCACAAGAGCTGACCCACCAGGATCCACTGTAACTCGTCACAAGAGCTGACCCACCATGATCCACTGTAGTAGGTCACAAGAGCTGACCCACCAGGATCCACTGTAGCACGTCACAAGAGCTGACCCACCAGTATCCACTGTAGCACGTCACAAGAACAGACCCACCAGGATCCACTGTAGCACGTCACAAGGGCTGACCCATCAGTATCCACTGTAGTACGTCACAACAGCTGACCCACCAGGATCCATTATAGCACGCTAAAAGAGCTGACCCACCAGTATCCACTATAGCACGTCACAAGAGCTGACCCATCAGTATCCACTGTAGCACGTCACAAGAGCTGACCCACCAGGATCCATTGTAGCACGCTAAAAGAGCTGACCCACCAGTATCCACTGTAGCACGTCACAAGAGCTGACCCACCAGGATCCACTGTAGCACTTCACAAGTTTTGACCCCGCGGGATTCCCCGTTTAAGCGCCGTTTAGTTCTGTTCTAAACGCCTTCGGGGTTAACCAGCTGTCTTCCGAATTATTAGGTAACTGTATTGGAGCGTGAACTTTATTCTAGGGCGACGGTTAAGAACTTTCATATCTTAAACCCCACACCCTCTGAACACCACCATGGCATGTATCTTAGGTACTTCACATTCAACCGTTTGTGTGCAGTTTGTGTGCCGTAAGAGGTCTCCCACCATTAGCTCCATTCTGAAGACAGTTTGAGTCGTGTGTGTCTGTTGTGTGTACATCTTGATTTCTGATACGAAAGAGTCAGTTGTGTCCTGTGTTTCTTTGTCTTCCACTCCAGATAGCCGTCTGTTCTCTTTGTGACCAATTTCAGGCCACTCGAATACTGGTAGCCGCGAGTTACGATACTCTCCCGGCAAGTGTGTTTCTCCCCTTTGATCTGTGTCACATCGAGTTTATACGATAGTTATCCGGGTTTTCTTTGACGGGAGTACTGCGGCTTGTTTTAAGAGTTTAAAGATATGTACGGCAGATAAAGGAGAGGCAAGGATGAAGCTACAGTGCAAGAAAGGAAATTTGATCTCAGCATTGTTTTTGGACCATAAGAAATTCTTAGAGTGTTCGGTGGAGAACCTACATGGAAAGTGATTACCTGAAATACCAAGCGGTTTATGAGACAACAGAATGAACATGAATTTTAGGGTATAGGCTATGAAGATGTAGGATGGATTAAACTCATGACGGAGAGCGTCCTGTGCTAATGGTGTTGAACCTTCGGGTCTTCTACCAAAGGATTAGTTCCCTATAAGCGAACCTGGCTGCTTCCTCTTCTGCAGATTACTGTTTGTTCCAGTTACATGATTTTACTAATAATTCTTTTGCTATTGGTCACATCTTGTCATGATATGATATTGTTTTTAAATTACACTGTAATGTGACATTACGAGATGGCTTGTTTGCATCAATTACAGATAAAGTAGTTCTTCCTTCTCAGACATGTGCTGACATCTGGAAATCAGTGTCGATGTTAAAGGAAACGAAATCGAGAAGACACAGTTGCCTCGTTTTATTTTTCAATTTCAAACGCAATTCTGGGCGAAACTGCTGCGCTAGCCCGCCCTTTCTTGACAGATGTAACGTCTTAAACTCCGGATATTAGAGGTTTTGGGCTCAAAGTTTCTAGTGGAAAAGAACATTGTGTGGTCTTCTTTTGTTGCACTAAAATTTTATGCCAGGAAACGATTTTTTTTTTTTTAAAGTTTCAAAACAGTTATATGTATGAGCACTTCTCTGAACAATAACAACGCCAAAGACGATGTTATTTTGTACTCTCGTAACTGTATCTGAACATATATAGAAAATTAATACAGAGAATGCGATAGGAGAGGGAAGAAGCTCAAATAAATAAGCGAACAAATAGTTTAGTTGTGTGATTTTCCACGTGTTCAAATAGGAGAAGTCTAAACGATTCAATCTGACGTTGTAAAATTGCTTTCACTTTCATGTTATCTGATTTGGACTTTCTGAATTTCAGGCAAAGTAAACTGGGGGCTTGGTGGGATGTCGTAGCGTATTATGTATCAAAGGTTTCATAAAGAACAACAAATGAACTGTATAACAATATGAATCACGCCAAGTGATATATAATGTGAATGAAAAACCCCTGTTTCAAGACATTTAAATCCTTCAGTTCCACTCTACATTTTTGGTCCCTACTTAAAGGCTTTGCCTTTTTGACAGAATCGTTTATCGAAGTTTTAATTCCGTCTGAGATTGGACAGTTAACCAATACGATAAGAGAAAGAATCAAAATAAACTTTGGTCTATACATCCCTGTGTGGCACGATATATCAACGGGAAGGTAGAAATGTAAGTCACAATAAGCATTTGAACTCAACACGTAACCTGTTCTGAATGTAGTAAACGATACTTCGGACTAACTGGAAGAAACTTTTTAACTCGATTTAGCGAACTTGGACAATCATTTCACAACAACGCCTAAAATACAAAATTTTCAGTATTTACCTGAAAACCAACATTTTGTAGGCACAGGATTTGTGACTGACGGTAGATCTACTTTACCTCTTATAAGATAGAATCAGCTCTTATGTTTCTAAGCTTAATAGCCGGAATTGCAGTCTTTAAGGAAAAGAGAGGCACGTACACAAATATCGGTACGAAACGTGATTGACAAAACAGGAAGTCAGAATTGCTGCGGTGTGAACAGGTATTAAATTCGAATGACTAAAGGCTGTACAGCAAATCGTTCAGTTAGAATGTAAAGGGCTACGGAGCTGTGCGTTGGTCGAGATGATGATGATAGAATTCTGTCATGCACTTAGCAGGCCAAAGGAGCCACTCTTTCTTGAAGTATTAATGTTACGAAGAATAATTCTTTGTCGTTTCCATCGTATTTTATGCGGAATTTAAACTGTAATTTTGAAACCTCTCTTAAACCACGCGTTATGTGGAGAACAGTTTATTAATCACTGACAAAATCGTGTAGCTAAGACAGTGACCTGGTTTTAGTTTTATTTGGTTATAACGACTGTGCTTATATTATCACCGATTGAGGAGAAAGACCTTGACAGCATTAGTAGGGTTCCTTTACCTCCACGCTGGCCTTGCCATATGAACATATAGGTTCTTTCACAGTCGTAAGTTTTTATCACTGCATCTATCAATTTCTACTGTTCGCCATTTCTTAGAAGTTTCGTTTGTAAATAGCCTGAAGTTAAATTATGTACAACTCTTACAGGATAGAACACAACAGCAGGAACGTTACTAAGTTGAACGCAAAAGACACAACCGCGCTACAGCGCATTTTATTAATGGGATGCGCCGGTTACTGCTTATAAAGAGTTGCTGATCTGACTCAGTCCCTGGAAACCACTGCCAAGGTAATTCTCGTGAGTCAACCACAGTATATCGTGCATTGCCCTGTTTTTGTTGCTATTTTATTCTGTTTAACGACGCACTCAGTAGCTCAGGCTGTATAGCCGAATAATAGGAAGCTGAAGGATGCTGACGGGAGCGGTCGTGATTTAATTTGGGGCACTATCCCGTCATTTGCCTGGAAGCGCTGAAGAAAATCGTGAAGAACTTCAGAACACCAATCTTCCGGTTTGGAATTTGGGGTTATTCAATTGTCGAGTCAGATGTACAAGCTATTCCACCGCGCAGGAGTCCTAAAATGCTCTGCGGTGCAGATTGTGGTAAAAAAACAAGCAGTGTCAATACTATATCTGTATTGGTGTAAAACTGGTACGTTTGCACCGCCTTCGATCGGCTGTCACAAGCACCCACAAGTGTTCGCACACAGCCACGCCCCCTGTTCTGCAAGTGCTGCGGGCATGTCGACAACGACGGATCTGCAGTGGCATCACCTTGTGGTAACCTCTCCCTTACTGCACTGTGCATCAGAAGTCTTAAACGTGTACATTTTTGCTCTTCTTTGGCTTGTTGTGGGAAGACCTGAAGGTGAAGGTCAAGATGTCCCTGTCCACCTCATGACGGCGTATATGCAGAGTAGAGAACTGAAGTCAGTCTTAGCCTCAGCACTAGGTGGAGGTTAATAGTTAACTTGACGCCCCGGCCGCTTTACCCCGGAAAGAAACCCGATACCCATTGTGTAGGAGGTTGAATTGATCGCTGTGCTGGGATTCGAACGCCGAACCGTCCAGCTCGTAGCCTAATTGCTATGTGATGTATAATATTAAAATAGATTTTAAGTAGAAATGATGGGCATGGACTGGCTGAGGAGAATACGTGACAGGCACTTGTGAACATAGGACTGAACTATCGGTTTTGGTATAGGGAGATTTGATTGAGTGGCTGAGTACATAATATCTTCTTGAGAAGGTGCTCTTAGCTTGACTAGCTGCCAATTTTAGAGAGTGCCTTACGAAATGCTCGAAAGAAGTATATAGTAAATTCACTAATATGCGTCAGCGCAACAATTATTTGGGGACCGCGGTAGAACAGTGGTTAAGGTGCTGTGCTACAAATCGGAAGATCGCTGGTTCGGTCCCAGCTGGTGTCTCTGGATTTTTCATTGACATAATATCATTCCGATCGCACTATGGCCCTGGGGTCGACTCAGCCTCTAACAGAAATGAGTACCAGGAGTATTTCCTTGGGCTAAAGGCGGCCGGTGCGTAAGGCTGACAATCTTACCATCATCCAGTGCCGTTGTCATGAAATCTGGGAACCTTAACTTCCTGCAACCCTCTGGGCCACTCCAGGCCTGTAATGGGACTGCTTTTACTTTTTGTTTCTACATAAATTATTTATTGGATCGTACAGGCGTACTTGGGGATAAGTCCTTGTTTCATACATTGGTGATTAAAATATATGTTAGAACAGCACCTCTGGACTTTGGCTCTTAAGTTCTTGTACAGACACAGGCTCTTAGCTTGACTAGCTGCCAATTTTAGAGAGGGCATCACGAAGTGTTCTAATGAAGTATGTAATAAATACGTCTGCACAACAATTATTTATTGGATAATATAGGCAATCCAACAATTAATTGTTGTGCTGACATATATTAGTGAATTTATTATATACTTCTTGAAAAGGACTTTGCTGTATGAAGTGGCTTCTTATTGACAGAATTCCAACTTGATTGTCATGTCTTGCGTCTGAAAATTGTTTTCCTTTCTGTTCCAGGTGAGAGAGATTCTTACAGTAGGGAACAAAGAGGGTGCATCTATTGCAACACACGGTCTCCAAGGTTTGTACAATAATACAGTTCGCACTTCCCAATGTGTTATTTGGCTAAACTAACTGGAACTGCTGTGGACAGTTGAAGATCTGTATATATACACACGCATGATGCACAACTACTACTACCTCTACTACAACAAATACTACCACTATTATTATTATTATTATTATTATTTATCACGCCAGCACTATGATAGCTGATAAGGCGTTCCAGCACAGTACATGTAATACTGCTTTAGAAGTCAACACCTATGTAGCTGTCCCTAATATCGAAAACGTCGAATGTGTGTTACTCTAAAATCCGGGAGCGTGTGAAGTGAGACGGGCTGGTTCTGTTAGCAGCTGGTATGGTGACGAAGAACTTGCAGTGAGCGTCAAACTTCTGAACCTAAAAAAAGATTCTTAATTATGTCCGTAGGGCACTAGCGCTTGGAATATATCACACTGCCTAAAAAAATTATCCAGCCTTCAAGAATAATTGTTGATAAATTATTATTTACTTTGGTAAAATTTCAGGAACGGTAGACGTACACAAGTTGTTCTTGTTTTTATGTTATATGACCGTGTAGAAGTGGGCTGTGTTACCGACATTTTTGATACGCATATTGCCTCGGTCCTTAAGGGTCCGCGTGTGTTGCTGAAATCACCAAAGCATCCTATACGAATAGTTGAAAGAATTTTATCATTCACTCTGCGATCTTGAGGAGGTAGGCAGCATTCTCCTGTTGAACACTAGCACGTAGTCCATCACTTGGTGCCAATACCCAAAAATAGGATAAAAATTTACAACGAATCTTTGTGAAAGCTTAAAATCAGTTAAATATAACGATGATAATGATAATTCTAGTAACAACATACGCTCTCATTGCTGGGGAGGTCTGCGTAGACTTCACGTCTTTCGTTCCGTGCTTTGCCGTTATTCACAACACTTAACCAACAAATTGGCACGCGGTGGCGCAGTCGGTTGTGGCACTGTACTACATGCCGGAAGGTCGCGGGTTCGATTCCTGTCGGTGTCATTGGAATTTTTCAATGACATAGTCCTTCCGACCACACTATGGCCGTGGGGTTGGCTCAGCCCCCATCAGAAATGAGTACCAGGATTATTTCCTGGGGGTCAAGGCGGCCGATGAGTAAGGTAGACAACCTCACCACCTTCGTTTGCCGACTGTTGTGAAATCTGGGAGCCTCAACATCCTGGAACCCTCAGGGCCTGTCCAGGCTTGTAACAGGGATTGTTTTTTAACCAACAAATTACACAGTGTTATTCCTTAGGTATTTAGAATGTATTATAATATACACTGGAGTATTCCTACATGTTTCAATCCAGAAGGGATCATCACCAGGTAGACTGCGTTTGAAATGTGATGGCACATGCGCAGAAACCAGGTTTTGTCTTTCGGCGAAACGGACGAGACCATTTAAATCGGCGGGGGCGTCAGTTCAGTCCACTACTGGCAGCCGAGGTGTGCACATCAGCGGTAGTAATGCTAGATACATCATGTTCCGAGGTAGTGTGAAGGGAACTGGCTACCCACTCCATTCCCCAGTTTCTCCTTCACTTCCCCTACCTGCGTCACCGTGTGCCATCACATTTCAACTGGACTGAAACACGTATCAAATAATATTGCATAAAAATTTATTATCTATTTTTTCACATAATTATAAATGGCGTAAAGGTGTCAAGTAGTGTAGAATAGGAGAGTACATAAGTGAAATGTAATCTTCATGTACCATATCTCAGAGGTATCTTACGTTCGTAACGAAAGTTGACACAGTCTGGTTGGACGTCTTCGTTCTATGCGCTGGGTGTTCATAATTTCACGTAGCCGAATTCAGTGTAGAGGATTTTAGTTTCTGATCTGGCGCGTTTTCTGGTAACCTCGTCGGCAACACTGCAGCCAAGGGAGGTTAAACTGAAGAAATATTTGCCCGAGTTTCGAGAGAATTAACGAGGCAGCGTCTATTGAATAAACCTGTAAAGTTTGCTAATGTAGAATTGCGTGGCGGTGTCGACGAATTGTTTTGGATCGCAGAAAACATCTCCCGGGAAGGGAGGGGGGCGGACTGGCTCTTCCTTGAGCTCGTTTCCTGAAGGAGAAAGCCATTTTGAACAATGCAGCAAATGGAACAAAAAAAAAAGAAGTTTGGAAGAGGGCGGAGGGGGGAACAGTCGAACAGAGAACCAACATTTGATCTGTGAAAGATGTGGGGAAGGGACTGCTGATATAGCAGAGGAAAACACAGGAGGAAGGAAGGAAGGACAAAACACTTAACGTCTCCAGCTCCGAAATTCTGCCTTACCGATTGATGTCCCACTGTGTCGCCTCATGGCGACACAGTGGGACATCTCAAAATTCGTCTGTTTCCTTTTGTTATTTCGTTTTCCTCCTCCGCTTTCTCCTCTACTTCCTCTTCTTCCTTCTCATCACCATTGTCAATTTTAAGACAGTTCATCCCCGTTGTGTTTTGAGCAATAACAACAATACAACTCTGTATATCCACTGTGTTTGGAGTGAATATACAGTATTTATGATCGTTACCATCATCATCATCATCATCATTATCATCATCATATCCATATTCATAGTGTCATCGTCACCATCGTCATAATATATTCCATTCAGTTTAATTGGTAGTAAAATATTTTAACGTATCAAGTAGTTTTTCAAAGTGTTTTTCTTCTTATGTAAATATATTTCAATATTTTCCAGGAACTCTCCGGCAGAATTTCGAATTAGGGACTCTTGAGTGGGAAGCAGGGTTTAAGGCAAATATTCTGCTGATGTTATTAGTGTTGCTAGATATTTAGTTTTGTGGAAGTTAAAAAAAAACTTATATTTTTTTGATTTGGTATGTAAATTGTGACGTACGTATTTTTCTAATTTAGTTTCTACATTTTGAGAGAATGAGCGGCAAAATTTTTCTTATCGCTTGTGTAATAAATAAAAATGAAATAACGTTTTGCAGTTGTGTGTTAAAGAACGTGGTTAATTTAAAACTGCAGTTGCATTTCATTTTAATCTCCCTGTATGGGCTGTTTGCAATACTGCAACTTCCTTTCAGAACTGCAAAAGAATGTGAGCATTTGCCATGCTGGATTCGCCTCAGATTCAATATTAATAAACACCAATTAGATTCAACAGTATGCAGATATTTATTTACTGCAGAATCACTCTACATGTTTCGGATGTCACCGCACCCATCATCAGGAGTACTAAAAACTGTAACCGCAGCCTCCGGTACAGGTCATAATATCGGTGAAGCTACTTCCCTCCAACGCGTTGGAGGGAAGTAGCTGCACCAGTATTATGACCTGTACCGGAGGCTGCGGTTACAGTTTTTAGTACTCCTGATGATGGGTGCGGTGACATCCGAAACATGTAGAGTGATTCTGCAGTAAATAAATATCTGCATACTGTTGCATCTGGTTGGATTTTTATTAATATTGAATTATGATGCACGGAACCATGAGCTTAAAAATCCTTTCACATTAACACATTTGGAGGCATCGCGTGTTTGCGCTGAATTAAACTCACTTTAATATTCTCAAACAGAATGGTTTGAGGAAACAGTTTTCTGGTTCTGCATCATCTTGCTTACCTGTCCTTCCTGTAATACAAAAATGTACCGGAAAGAATTATATCACCTTTCAAAGCCATTAGATGTAACAGATTATCGGATTTTTCTCCGCACTGACTCCTTGTTGTAACATCATCATATTATCTTCGTCGACTGAAATGAAAATAACCAATTAGGATACGTAGGCGTAGATGGAGGAATGATATTAAAAGTGGCGGACTGTTGTCAGCACGCTAATTGCTTTCGGTTTCCTTAAAGTGCGGGGAGTTTCTTGACCACGCGAGCGGTTTTCTGTTGTCAATAAGGTTTCTCATCTGCGGGTTTAGTTATTGCAAATATTATTTGGGGATTATTAAATTAATCCATTTCCTTTCAAACTACCCTGTAATGTAAGTTAAAGTGCACCGTTGTACAGGCACTGAGGCTCTGTACAGGCCGTACAGCCCATAGGGGTGATAGAGGTCGAGCTCTACTCTATCTTGACCACGTTACTAGATGGGGGTGAGGTGTCAGCGTCACAATCTCGCCCCCACCGGGATTCGATCCCCGGACCTTCCATCCCGTAGCCGGTCGTTATACCGACTACGCTACCCGGCCCACAGACTACCCTGTAATGTGACTTAATTTACCTGTTGACTTGGCTTGGGTAGTGCTTGACTTATTGGACAGATGTGTGTGTGTGTGTGTGTGTGTGTGTGCGCGCGCGCGCGCGCGCGCGCACACGCAGAGTATAGTGTAATTTAAACTCATACATTTGGTAGCGAAAATACTTTTCACACGCTGTTTTGTTCGAGGGCCTTTGATAGGCCGATTTCATTTGCTACAAAAGAAGTGTTTTACGAAATTTTCTGTTGCGTCTGTACTGGCTCCGGCGTTTCGTAACAACAGCTGAACTGAAGGCTTCGTTTCTGCATTATACACGTCTGTTGTTAAGTGTGTAGTCAGTTACATTGCTAAATTGAAGGCATTCCTCCAGGGAAAGCAGTGTGGGGTCTGTGAATAACGCAAACGTACGAAGAATTGTAACTTTATTTTGCAAATAAAAATAAATTGGACCATAGAGTGATATGCCAGGCGCGTAACCTCAATTGTAGCCATTTTGATATGCTACATGTACGTGTATCTAGATCTGGTCGGTAGATGTCGCGAATAGCGTTATAAAAATTCATTGGCCATGTAGACCGATTATAAGAGTAGACATGTGCAGTGGAATGGGAACAAGAACTAATTTTGTTACAATGTTGTTTGGCTGAGGAGAATGTTACCAATTGTCATGGCACTAAAGAAAAGAAATTCATGCAGAGAGCGTGCCAGATTTAACTAAGTGCCCTATTTTGAATGCTCATTTAAACGTTTGGAGGAAATGGTGGTCGGAACTTGTATGTGTAGTTATCAAGATAGTCTAACGGGTCTGATAGGGAATTTTGTTTTAGAATGGGATGTTTTATTTTCCGCTGTAGTTTAGAAGAGGAGAGTATTGTGTTTGCAGTCGATGTTAAGCGTTCCGAAATACAAACACATTACTGTATTTTAATTCCGAAACTGTTAGAACGTGTTTTTATCTCAGTAATTAACCAACTTGATGCACGAAAGTTTTGTTTTACAATAAGTTTATTTCATGCCTCTACATGTTTCGAGCACATGTGCTCATCATCAGGAGGTCAAAATTGCATTACACAGCCTTTGGTATCATCACACTTATAGGTGGCCGTCTGGTGCACAGGTTGAGAGAGGACGTTAAGTCCTCTCTCAACCTGTGCACCAGACGGCCACCTATAAGTGTGATGATACCAGAGGCTGTGTAAT
>Ga0123355_10019994_pt1 | contig 10677 bp, 4 predicted proteins | sample TergutEmb28metaG_3_FD_89872 | JGI IMG/M metagenome (GOLD analysis project Ga0123355, IMG submission 89872) | Embiratermes neotenicus P1 segment gut microbial communities from Petit-Saut dam, French Guiana - Emb289 P1 | ecosystem: Host-associated > Arthropoda: Insects > Digestive system > Gut ...
CAGATTTGGTTTTCCAGCGAAACGGACGAGTCCATTTAAATCGGCGGGGGTGTCAGTTCAGTCGGCTGCTGGCAGGCGAGGTGTGCGCATCAGCGGTAGTAATGCTGGATAGACCGTGTCCGAAACAGTGCACGACTGCTGGCTACCCCCTCCATTCGCCTTTTTCCCCTTTACTTCTCCTCCCGTGCGTTTCCGTGTGCCATCACATTCCGTTTCTGCTCTACTGAGAACATCGTTAGATAAACAATAAACAAATAAGTAAGAAGTAAATACACAGGCCTTAACGAAGACTCACCTGAGGCAGTCAGTGAACGTTAAGTCATTCATAACTTACAGATTTCTGCCTTCTAGGACATGACGCCTTAAACGCCGGTAAAGGTCATAGGTACTAACATTCCGGAGGAGACTGCTGCCTCCGCTTCAGGGTAATATTGTACTTTTCTCGGACTAATCTGAAGATGGTCTCGTAAAGCTCATCCGAAAATTTAACACAACACACACACACACACACACACACATACACACCATGCCATGTCCTATAAGAACGGCATTCTTCGTCAACACAGCTTTTAGAATTTCTAACTTTGCACATGGCTACATTTATTGTCAATTGTACCCGGTATTTTAGAAAGATTCTTGGTGGGCCAGAACTTATTTTACTGGAGTTCCACGTATCGGAGCGACAAACTACCCGCTGACGAAACGCTGGAGGTTCAACGCACCGGCTGGACTCAGGCAGTGACGGCGTGGTATGATGAGGTCGCCAAGTTCGATCGTCGGCTTGTTGAAGCCTTTCAGTAAGTCCTGATATTTAGAATATGCACCATTCTTATGGCGAGTGAATGTTAATTTGCCTTGCGGAAAGGAAGAAGGCAACAATACCACGTTACACCCACGTAATATTATATTGTAATCGTAATAATATCTTACAGTCACTGGGATGATACTGAAATGCTGAAGATATCTTAAAGCCAATAGCAATATATTGTAACCCTGCAAATTTCTTGAAGTCATTATCATTATATTTCAATCCTGAAGATTCTTAAAGTCATTAACGCTATATTTTAACCTGAAGATGCCTACAGTCAGTAACATTATACTGTAGCACAAAGAACATCTAAAATTTAATAGCATTATATTGGAATTCTGAAGGATATCTTAAACTCAGTAGACTTATATTGTGATCCTAAGAATATCCTAATATCAATATTGTAATCCTATGAAAAGCTTGAAATTAGTAGGACTGTATGTTGATCCCAAGAATATCAGAGTCTTTAGCATTATACTGTAATCCTAAGAATATCTTAAGGTCAGTAGCATTATTTATTTTATTACTTCTCAGGTTAATTCCGAAATAGCAATAGAATATCCATTTCGAATATCTGCTATGGCATTTACGTTTGTTTATGTGTCTCGCTGGCTTCAATTTCCCTCCATTATCCGAAACTTCCTGTGTGCACCTTAGACCTGCATACTTTTCTAGACATTTATTGCCAAGGTTCCCCTTCCTCCAAACTTCCTAGCAGAAATTCTACAAATTTACTGCACGCATGTCTGTACTGATGTTATTGGTGTAATGTTTTGTTGTTCTTGTTATTGACAGTTACATATTTATTCAAATTTATACTCGTCACGATTCGCCGGATTTTTGCCAGCCAATTCCAGTTGTCTCAGCTGTATAATTTGATAGTTTAGTTATCTGCACCCTGCTTAAAGTAATCAGAATAACTTAAATTTAGATAACATCAGCCCACTGTATCTGCTAGTCAATCGCGACTTAAATACACACAAACACAACATTTGAACAACGCACGTTTATTAATTTGCATCCCCACAATATGTTTCGTTCGTACCGTTCCACCATCATCATGTAGAATACATATATATATATATATGTATGTATGTGTGTGTGTGTGTGTGTGTGTGTGTGTCAGCAAACCTGTATGACGTATACCATTGCTGTTTGTACAGTGAAAAACTCCTGATTATAGACAGAGGAACTGTCCGAAATATGTAGAGTTTTAATACAAAAATAAATTTGAGAAATTACTGCATCTAGTTGGTTTTATTATAAGAATTTTTCACGATGCACGGTCAACTGAACGTCAAACACAGTAACCACTCTCATCCTCAAATGTGCGATACTTAATGATTTTAATTGAAAGTTTTAATGAATATTTTGTGTGTTTATCATTCCTTTATTGGGAATAATAGCTACTTTTATATTTTTATCAGGCTATTTGTAAAGAAGAGATCTCTGCAATGACATACACTTCCTTATATGTATTTTTGTGTTCTACTTGAAAATGGTCGAACGGAAGGACAGACGCATGTGATAGGAAAGCAAATGAATGAACGAACGGTGTTGAAATGTTGTGTTTGTTTGGACTGAAGTCGATACAGGATATGTTAAAGTTATACCCGGCGCTTGGGTCTTTAAGAAAAGAAGAAAACTCAGGGGAGCTCTTTTATTTTCGGCCCCCTAGTTATCATCATCCTGCTTAAAGTAATCAAGTTTACCTTAAAGTTATATTTGACGAGTGGGCCCTTAAGAAAATAATAGAGTTCAGGAGACCTCTCATTTTTGCCCTTAATTCCACGCACGGACGACAATAAATTCTTTTTATCCTTAATCGAAGACATCAAAATCGTGATAGAACCAACATTATCAACAGCAAAGAGTGACACTGAGTTGTGACTCCCTTGTTTTGAGCAATTAAGTTTCATTTGCCTCACTTCATACGTGGGAAAGTGCATCTGTTATTTGAGATTTGACACATCAGCAGTAAAAATATACGGAAAATATCACTTCGGCTTTAAATTTCAAAGACATTACGAAACTTTATTATGTCCAAAATGATATCGACTATATATTTAACAATTTTCCTGGCTACAGAACCGAATATTCCGTATTATATCAAAGGTAAAAGAGGTTGAAAAAACTGGTAATCATCATCTCAAGTCAGAAAATATTTATTGTACAATATTTATATAATAATATCAGTATATTTATCACACAATAAATATGCAATTATGGATATTCTTTGGGAACCTTACCAAATACGTGTGCCACATAAAGTTCTATAGCTGCTTAGGAAGTATCAGAACACACAAAATCCGCAGTGACACCCTTTAAAAAAAAACCCCCTCAGATATTACGTTCAAGACCAAACATTCAAAAGGGACAATTTGGAAATCGTTGTCATATTAATCTCTTCACAATTTACTTTGTGCTTTTACGCAGTTTTTCGCCTGACACTGGCCACTACACGGCCATGCTGTGGGCCGACACTCATCGCCTGGGTTGTGGATTCGTGACTTTTCTTAATCCAGACAACGTTGGTTGGTATACAAAGCACTTCGTTTGCAACTATGGGCCCGCAGGTAATAGATTGGGTGCCCTGTTGTACAAGGTGGGACCGGCAGGTACGGGTTGCGAGCAACAGGACATAGCCTACCCTGCCCTCTGTGCCAGTTAGATCAGCAACAACGCAAAACCTGCACTGTCTTACGCGCCAGGTATAACCCAGCAGGACACAGCCTACCCTGCTCAACGAGCCATTTATATCAGCCAACAGGACACAGCCTACCCTGTTCTACGAGCCATTTATACCAGCCAACAGGACACAGCCTACCCTGTTCTACGAGCCATTTATACCAGCCAACAGGACACAGCCTACCTTGTTCTACGAGCTATTTATACCAGCCAACAGGACATAGTCTACCCTGCTCTAGGAGCCATTTATACCAGCCAACAGGACACAGCCTACCCTGTTCTACGAGCTATTTATACCAGCCAACAGGACATAGTCTACCCTGCTCTACGAGCCAGTGAGACCAGCAACTAACATAGAAGGACATTTCTCATAAAGCCATACATAAGAACTGAAGCAATCCTCTTTCCCTGCATACGTAAAACTCAATAAACTATCTGTAAAGTAAAAAGGCTAATTTTTTTTAATACGCAATGCTCGTGTATTTTTCTAGTAAATTCACAGTAAAGAGAAGTCTCTCTTAAAGAGTTTGTAGTCACACGTTTCTTCAGTAAGTCGTCTGCTATTAAGAAAATTTTTCATACAAAATCCCATTCCGACTATAATCTTAGCCAGTTAAAATCCTATAATTCCTTAATAACTGAAATAAAGAAAGATGAGATGGCTGCCAGATGCACGATGTTATGCCATTTTTAACGAGAGTCTCTCTATTTGTGAAATCTGTGCTCGAGACACTACGGACATATCACTAAGCTCTTGCCACATGACGTAAGAAATTCAGGATAAATTTACTTGTGTGCTGGAATCCGTAATTGAACTAGCAGAATAGTAGTGCAAAACACGCTTGAGAATTAGAAATATCTGCAACTGTAGTAATCAGTTGAATTCTTTAAGGTCTAGTAATATTATTGTCGTCTACTGACAGAAAAGCCAGACCGTAAGAGCACAAAAGCAGATATAGAGAGGTAATCAGGTGAATGTGGTAGACGTATATCAGGTACTGTGCACAACAGCATCTGACATTCTTTTTATCAAAACATACGATACGTAATTATTATCAAACTCATTTCATTGGCCTTCGCATCAGCTAGCTATAGCCCTTTCTCTTTTTAAAGAGATTTCTTTCAAAGCAAATATGTATGGCATGTTCAAAGAAAAGCAACAGAGTTGTTCTCACAACCAATTTGAATAAATATGTATACTTTAACAATGTGAAATTATAAGTAAATGTGTGAAACATTAGTGAAAAATTCCTAAGAACAATATGAATGATTGTGAGCTGGTTATAGCAAAATATGTCGGACATGTTGTGTACATAGGGTTCAGGTCGTCTTAGGTGTAATTTCCGATTTGTTGAACCAGAGTTTAGAATTGGATGGACAGTGAGCTAAACATGTGGCTGTGAGTCGGTTCGTGAAGTCTCGAATAGTTTCAAAATTAAGAGTGTCGTGCAACTGCCCAATGGCAATATATCTGCGATAGTTACCAATCACTCGTAAGGGCTTGTTGTGGATGACCCTGTTCGAGGTAGTTTGAGTCGCATGTGGAATTCCAGAGAGCTGCGGCATAAGGAAGAATGGGCGGAAAGAGCAATTTATCCAAGGCTGATTGGGTGCACAGTGCGAGCGTTGAGCAGGCGCTTAAGGAGAGACCTTGCAAAGAGCATCTGTGGCTTTGTTGACGGCGATACCTACGTTTATGCATAGTGTAGAGAAGTGTAGGTTGTAAAAGACGACTTAATTACTGTGTTTCTAAGGCCCAGGTGACTAAGGTGTCAGCAGTTTAAGGGGGCGAAGCTTGGAAAATACAATTATTTCTGTTTTTTGGATGTTTAACCGGAGCCTCCATTTAGTGGCCTATTTGATTAAGGTTGTCAGGGCTTGACTGGTTCAGTGGGAGAAAGTATCAGGAAACCAGGAGTGGAATAGAAGAGTTGTGTCCGTGCGAGCTTAGTGTGTGCACGATGTGGCATGTCAGAAAGGTGAAGGGAAAATATAGTTGATAGCAGAGCACCCTCGAATAGACATGTGGGGGTCAGTTCTGGGGAGAGATTAGAGCTATTGAGGTGGACAGTAAATTACTGTCTTCGAAGTAAGACTTAAGGAAAGAGAAGGAGATATTAATGTAAGCGAAGTGAGATAACCTTATAAAGTAGGTCACTAATCCAGTGTTGTGGGGCTTTTCGATATCAAATAGGATCACACTTGCGTGCTCGTTAAAACTGTAAAAATGGGTGATAAAATTGGTGATTCCACCAAGTAGAGAAATTCGAATTTTTTTTTTTTTTTTTTTTTAAAGGAAGCCAAATTATTCCGGTGCAGAATTTGGTTCCGGAGAATAAAATAACTCGATCTACAGGTTATGCATTTAGTAAATGAGTCAGCTGGGAAGTGAGAACTCGGGAGAAAAGTTGGTGAAGGAGAAGAAAAACACGCAGCCCGGACTTTTGATATCGTCGGCGGAAATAGTTTTGAGTTTGGTGAGAGTGACGAGGCTAGAAGGAAAACGGAGGCGATGACAACGGACAGTAAGTCACAGAATTGCTGCAGATGCAGCATACCACACTGCTGAGGAAAGCCTTGTACTGTCCATTCAAGGTTAGAGTGAGAGTTAATAAAGGTCATTTAGTCTAGTATTGGTTGGAAAAGTGGCCAGTCAGCATATATATAATCAAACCTTTGGCTAGTTTCGAAAAAGGAAGGGCGTAATACAATCTTGAAAATCAGAGGGTTATAGTCTGAGGAGAGTGCAGTAATGGACAGTAGTTTAGGCAAATTACGGTGTTTTGGGAGAGCATTGTCACGGACACTAAGCTGACAGTTTGTATGAAAGTACGATGAATTTTTCTTGAGATTTCAGGTCAGCTTGCATTTCTTCAACAGAAAAGTTAATGGGAATGCTCTTGAGGACCAGAAGTGGTTGCGCAGTGTCTGGGAGTGCTAAAGTATGACACGCTATATTAAAGGTAAAAGTAAAAGGAAAGGTAAAGTTCACCCTAGAACAGGTCCCCAAGGCCCAGAGGGGGAGTAGAGATTTGGCTCTGTCTTTCTTTAAACTCGGCGCTAAATTGAGTGGGTGGTACGGCCACGCCCCGACCCCTTTTTCCCGGGAAAGACCCGGTACCCATTGTATAGGTGGGTGGGTGGACCTCAGATACGGTCTGGACGGGTGCGGAAAATCTCACCTCCACCGGTATTCGATCCCCGGACCGTCCAGCCCGTAGCGAGTCGCTATACCAACTGAGCTATCGCGGCCCCCATGATACGAACTACCAGGCTTTCCAGCACATCCTTCACATAACGACTTTTACGGAATTTCTTTATAAACAATATCCGTGATGGGCAATATTTCTATGAGCTATAAGATAAGGTTCATTTGAAACTTATTCACCTATATCTTGTATACTTAAAGCAGTATTAATTTTGGCAACAAGACCTTCAATTATGAAACCCGATAATTTAATTCCCGAAGCTGAACATTATTCTCCCATCATCCTCGTTACTTTTTTTAAATAAAACTCTCTTAGTGTTATTAGCCTACTGCATGTAAAATCTGTTGTGAAAAAAAGGAATTATGACGGGTTTCTCTCCCCTATAAATGTTGTTCCACCTACACTCCGCATACACATTTCATTTATCTACCATCAATGCCATAACACCTGCAATTGTCACAGATATTAGATAAAAGTCAATAAAACAAGTTTCCCTCTCATTCTTCTGCAAATCTAACTTCAAGTCAACGTCTGTACTTTACGTATAAATAGCAGGCCATATAACGGTACCGTAAGCCTGAACACTTACTTGCCTGTTACTCAGTCAGTCCGTCAGTCAGTACGTAATTTTTCAGTTAAAACGTATTTCATTCAGTCGGTCATTCGGTCATTCAATTAATCAGTCAGTTCGCATATTTATTTGGTCATAAAATAAACAATCTGTCAGTTTTCTACATGACCAGTAAGCAACTCGGTCACTATAATATTTACTCGAATCAGCAGTCATTCGTTTATCAGTATCCCAGGAAGACTTTCAGTAGTATTTAGACATGCATTCAGATAATAACCATTCAGTAATATAGTTATTACTTTTGATGCTCTGTCAGTACATCAGCTAATCATTCAGTCATGCAGTTGAAATTACACACTCCTGTTAACAATTACTCTCGTCCGGTACGAAATAAAACTTTACCTTCTTCTCTCACGAATGTTCTTGTTTCTGTAAATAGCTCTAGAGCTACGAACAGATTGATATGGAATCAAATGATGTCTACCAGCAGAAGAAGTTGATGGTGCATGTATGTTGTTACCAGAAAACTTTCCGTTTCTGTGCCAATAGAAGACATTCATCTTAGAAGTCAAGAGGAACAACTGCGTCAACAAAATCTGCACTACAGCAACCTAGCGGGAAGAAATGGCAAGAAATATAATCGAATCTCTTTTTCTTTTGTCATTTTTTCCTCTTTTCTCTGTCGTTGTAGCTGATTTGTCTTCAGACAAAGACACAGTTTGTTTTATGAGTTAAGGATTGCGAATTTTTACTACTAGCTGTGGAAGATAATAACCTACTGATGTAATAATATGACAGCAACAAAACATTAGTTATTCAGAGTCAATATTAAATTTATTTTGAATGTGTCACTATACGGCCTTGTTTTTTAATGTTTCGTAAATTTAAAATGTAGAAGCTGTCATCATATGCATAGGACATTGACGTTAGGGCAGAACACTTTGTTTTACTATATACTTCATAAATCCCCCAGAAATGAGACCAATACTATCGAAAATTAACGATTAAGGTTAATAGTCCCTTTGACTTTAAGAGGTGACTCGAAAGGTTTTGCACTTTACTAGCTCGGGAAAAAAACGCGTTTCCATTTCAATAACCCAGGCTGGAAAAATGTTGCAAAACTTTCTCAATAGACACAATTCGCGACCATCAATCATAACCGCCAGAGGAGCGCATGCGCTAAGAAGCGACGCGCCGTGTCGCCTCAATCAAGGGAGAACATAAATCCAAACGGCGTCGAGATGACTTCAACTTGAAAGCGCTTCTGTTTTTTTTTTTTATTTTCAAAAGACTGAAAATTGGAAAAAATAGCAAGGCGTAGGAAGATGATAAGTTCAAGGACACTTCATTGGGTCGTTTTTCGCTTTCTACCAACTAGTCCTGCCAAACTAGCTCCGCACAAGTGTCAGATACAGCGCTGATAAAGTATGTCCATGCATCCCTTCAATTACCTTCGCATGAACACAACAGATAGCGGTTAGGTTTGTTTCAATATTAGTTCCTAAACATGTGAACACTGGAGACAGGATAGCGTATTGGTGTAGGGACTAGTGTGAGGCTGGAAGATCGAGGAGTCTTGATTCAGTTCCCGGCAGATGCAACAAACTTTTTGTCTTCTCGAAAAGGCACAGATCGGCTTTGAGGCCCACAGAAGATTCTATGTATTGGTTACAGGCGGGGAGACCTTCCTCGGTGGCAAAGAGGGCGTGAGGTTGACCAGCCACCTCCACCCTGTGTGGAGGTTAACAATGCGTGGAGCTACACATCCACCTACACATAAGCCTTCATGACACGCACAAGACACGAACAGAGACAACTTTATCTTCATCTCGACATACGAGTAATACGTTTATGTAGCTTGCCATTCCACTATTTGCAGTCTTAGCTAATGCCAAACACTGGTCACCGTTTCAAACTGGCAGTCCTGAAAATACTAGTTGGCTGCGTCAATCACGAAATGAATTATGAAGAAATTTTTCGTCATCCCATATTTGCAATTTTTATCTTCAGAACAACTATTATCATCAGCATCAGCATCATCATCATCATCATCATCATTATCATACGTAACGAGTTAGGTCTTTGTGGACCCGTTTCGGCCTCGTCTAATAGTCCCTTGAAAGGTCTTCCAAGTCATCTTCTTCCATTCGGTCTACAATTCAGCATTATTTTTGTTATCCTTATGTTGTTCATTCTTGTTAAATGTCGTAACAAATTTCAGGTGTAACTTCTTAGTTTCTTTTCATCTGGTTCTACTTTCAACTCTACCAAACTTTTTTTTCTTTGCTCTTGTGATCAAGGAGGGTGTACACGGCTGTTCTTCTGGCAAACTTCATTTCGATTGATGTCAATCATTTCTTATCCTTTTATCTAAGGGTACAAATTTCGCTTCCATATAAAATAATGGGAGAGCCAGTACATTATATACCTTTATTCGTGAATATTGTTGGAATAAAGTTGGTTTAAATGTGTTGTTTAGAATTCCCATTATTTGAGCAAATGTTGCTAGTTTTTGTGAAAACCTTTCTTCATTTTCATTGAAAATTTCAGAAGTATTTAAAAATTTACTTTTTGTAAACATTTCTTATTCACGACGATTTTACATCTTACTCGGTCTTGTCCTAACAAACCCTTCGTCTCGGATTTTTCTGGTGATACTTCCATTCCAAAATTTTTTGCCATATTTTGTAATGTGAATACTCCTAACTGTAAACTATCCCCTGAATCAGCTATTTTGACTTGGTCTTCTGCAAAACATAGAGTGTTTATTTTTCTACTGTTTTATAAAGTAATGTCTGTTGTGTAAATCCGTATCAATTTTACTATTATTTCGTTCATGTAAATGTTTAATAGTGTGGGTGATTAGGGGCAGCCTTGTCTGACTCCGTGATTAATTTCATATTCGTCTTATAATTGATTGTTTATCTTTATTGCATTTTGTTTCCAGAGTAAATTTAAATTATACCTTTTAATAACAAATTGGAAATACAGGCAGGGTCCGGTAGAAATACCTGACGATTTGACAACACAGTTGTGAGTGGAATCGTTGACGTGGGGAATTTGTCCTTGAGCGCCCTTCTAGCGAGACTCAGAGCATTTCAGTTGCCATGGAGTGCTGGTCTGTACAGCATCGGGGTTTCGCTGTGGAGACGTATTGCTAAAACAAGGTTTCTGGCGTGACTCAGCGGATATTTCGTCGGCACTTCAAATTCATCGGCACGACAGTGTCCCTAGTCGCAATACTGTACTGTTGTCGGTGAGAAACTTCAGAGAAACAGCGTCTGCCGCAAAAAGGAAACGTCCAGGAAGAGAGCCTTCACTTAGAACTCCTGAGAACATCGAACGATTGCGTCAGGCTTTTGTCAGAAGTCCTCCGCTTGCGGGAATGTGCTGACAACAAG
>Ga0123355_10019995_pt1 | contig 10677 bp, 5 predicted proteins | sample TergutEmb28metaG_3_FD_89872 | JGI IMG/M metagenome (GOLD analysis project Ga0123355, IMG submission 89872) | Embiratermes neotenicus P1 segment gut microbial communities from Petit-Saut dam, French Guiana - Emb289 P1 | ecosystem: Host-associated > Arthropoda: Insects > Digestive system > Gut ...
ATCATATTTTTTGTACATACTTTGTTTTATTAAAACACAACCCTTTGTAAAACGGAAACCTGTGAAAACTGGAAAAAAAATACCGGAACGATCGCGTTCCGTTTTAGGCAGGTTTTACTGTATCTGTGTAACATTACTTACAATGTATATGGTCAGACGTGTCCTGTGTATGAGCGTGCACTAGTGGAGAAAGACCTTGCATATGTTCTGCATTGGCCTGATGATGGCTGTTTCACAGCCGAAACATGCAGACCTGATGTAACTGATATTTCATCACTGTGTTGATGTACATATGTTGTGTTTTAGACGGTAATATACATATATTTACTACCACACAACGGGATGACCCCTATCAAAAGTCTACCATCAAACTAACGGGTGAGCGATTTGCACCCCTGTGCCGCAGCCTGCAGATGCCATGCTGACTGACGCCCCCAGCACTGGGTATCCCAGCCTACGAACTTTCATGGTTCTCGTGCGTCCTTCAGGCAAAATGTTGGCATGGCTCTCTTCCACATACACACAATTTAACAACAAGAATTTAGTTCTCAGGTCGATATGGCATTACTCACTGGTCTAAAAGCATTTTTATCGTATATTTCCAAATATTTATCCACCCACGGAAAAGTCTCTTCAATTTACGTTAAATGGATTACAAAGTCTTCCAAGACGGTGTGTTTTTAAATTCTAGCTTCCGTGTTCAAAAGCAGTCGCAAAGGTACAATGCACGAAGACCGAAGGATTAAAATTAAAGGCCTGTACAGTGAAACCAGGCCGGCACTCAAGGGTAAAGGAGTGCCCGTTATACATAACACCAGAATTGTAAACTAGTCACATTCTGCGTCATCAGGAGGAAGAAAAGAGAATCTGAAATGAGTGGTATACAGCAAGCCCCTCTCGAATTAAATCTGCTCTCGGTGTGCCGGCTTTAGCCATCTTCTGGGATGTTACGCAGCGAATACTGGAGTTAGTTACCGATATTTTGGACTGACTGGTCCCTTAAAATACGGGCGACAGATAGTCTCGAAACGTCGGTAAATAACTACCGATATACGTTGCGCAACACGCCAGAAGGGCGATGATCTCCTTTACGCCGCGGCGGAAGCCTGCAATCACGCACAGCGCATTCATCTTCAGGTACCTTCGAAACGTCTGTAACCCTTTACATGTGAATGAGGCGTAACATGCCAGAAGACCTGAACGTTCAGAAACACCGCTGTCTCGCAGTCCGGTAACGTGTTGGTGGCTGCCAGTGTACAACGCTAATAGTCTCGTAACCTCCTCGCTTAATAACACGTGCTGGGCCACCGTGTGCACGTTACGTAACTCGCCTTGTTAAGCAATACTTCTTAATTTCGCTGGTATCTAAAACACGGTTATCCAAGAGTACTTCATTCCCCACAACCAAATCAATTCCGTATTTCACATATTTCGATAAACACGTGTAACATTTTACTTCCAGGATCTCCTCTAAATAACCCAGTACACACATGAGAATGTGGGTGAAAATTACTGACCCCATCTGTAAAAATCTTAAGTACCCACCTTTGACGAAATGAGGAAAAATTCCATGGTTTTCTACATGAACACGTGAAGAGATAAGCAAGATTATAACTAACTTCATGGAGCAGAGTCCTTCCTGATAAGTTAGCAGGTCCTCAGCTAGTCAAGTAATTCCCAGAATTTTATGTAACCCCAAGGTTCATAACCACGTTCACCAGTGCCCACCACCGGTCCCTATCCTAAGGGAGATCAATCCAGTCCATGCCCCCATCCAAATTCCTACATATCCATCTTAATAATACCCTCCCATCTACATTTAGGTCTTCCAAGTTGTCTCTTTCCATCAGTTTTCCCCCACCAAAACCCTGTAAGCACCTCTCCTCGCCCACATCCGTGCGACATACCACGTCCATCCCACTCTTCTTGCTTTCAGCATAGAATATTTGGTGAGGAGCACAGATTATAAAGCTCTTCGTTACGTAGTCCTCTCCATTCCCCTGTTACCTCGTCCCTCTTAGACCATGTACAACCTAAAACACGAACTCATTTCACATGCGCAACCACAATTATTGTAGTTTCAAAATGAATTAAATATCTTCAGCCCTGGCTCTAAGTCGATATCTATTTCCGACATATTTCACTATAAACAGTACTTCATACTACAGTAAGTATGAAGCATCAAGTAACAATTTATTAACTAATTACAGAAACGCAACACAAAAGAAAAAAAGGATTTGACTTCAACACAAAGTCCAGCACTTTTATATATCACAGTTGTCCATCACTTCCTCTAATGCAAGCAAAAAATTCTAGCCACAAGTCAGCAGAAGTGTATGTAGTAACAAGGTACATGATTTTGTTAAAGTACGAACATCAAACATCAAGCAAACATCACATCTCTCAAGAGGACTCTTTTATCAGAAATGCATGACCCACTTAAGATATAACACTTCCAAATTACAAGTCAAACAAGAAATATCAGCACTTCCAAGTTATTAACCAGACATGAGGCATGCAGGTTAGTGCCACGGTTCATATGCTGCATTGTACAAGATCATGTGATAATCTGCATTTAATATACACAATGGAAAAGCAAGCCAATAACTATCATAAGACAAAAACAATAAATACATTTGCAACTTAGAGGGGTGCTGATAAGTCCTTAGCCTGACCCTGAAAGGGAACAAGCTACAGGGACCAAGAGTTAACAACACTATACCAAGATTTACGGCACAGAAACAACAGGAATATATTCCTGTTGTTTATACGCCATAAGTCTTGGTATAGTGTTGTAAGTCTTGGTCACTGTAGCTTGTTTCCTTCCACGGCCGGGCTAAGGACTTATCAGCACCCCGGTAAAGCAACACTAGTTCTAAAGTGAAATATTCCAAGTGCTCAATACACACACCTCAACAGGTTAAAAGGCAACAACTTGCAACAGGAATGTGTTCACACAGGCGTTTGCACGTGACAAATTCTCTGAAACATCTACAGTAGTGAACAGCAAATGGAGGTTTGAAGTTGGGGGGCCATTCTCCAAGATTTCCTACATTAATAAGAAATATGCGCAGGGACAGTTCATCCTACGTTAGTACAATATCAACCAACCACAGCCACCTAAAATTGTGTCAAACACATCTACAAAACACACGAAAATATTCGAGCTACAACACAAAGAATGGCAAAAAATGAGGGTAACTCCAGCTTAGAAATTTGGCCATCTCACAAGCGTTTATTACCCCAATTTTAGAACAAGCAATTCATTTACTAATTGCAAAAAAAAAAAAAAAATACACAACTTAAAAACAATCACACTCTACTTGCAACAAAAAAAAGCAAAATTTACAAAACTATACGAATCTCAGAGTTGCCCTCACAGTTCCATCCTATATATTTTTTTACCTACAGAGTAAATCCTTAGTCCAGATATGGACCTGGACACTCCATTTGCTGCAAAAACAAGGAACAAACAAGTATTTTAGATTCCTAAAATAAATCCCCCAAATGTTTTAAACTAAACAAAAACACATGCCCTGCTAAATAACAGTATTATGGCACTTTATTATTAGTTCTAGTGTCTACAACACAAACTGAGAGCCATCAGAGGCCGGTCTAGACTGTGACCAGAAATGTGGTAACAACAGTCCGTGAGAGCATTCTGTGCCCTGCCGCTGTGGAAACAGGCTCTCCATATTAACAATTCATTACCTGCACACACACTTCACATATTATAACACACTTAGAACAGGAATTAGTCCACCGAAGAAATGTCCATGGATAATGCACAAGTTTTGCTCAAAGTATGTGGCAGTGTGCTCGGTGTGTTTAACCCTTCGATTACGGAGCCAAAAAAAACTTCTTATTTTTACAGAACTGGGTACATACTGTACCCATTTTTTTTTAAATTATTTTCTCAACTTTTTTTTTTTTCAAGGTTTGATTAACAGGCTCAATTGAAGTCAAAACATTACTTTTATTCAGATTTCTTCTTTTTCACGCAATTATATAGAGCGAAATACTTAAAATGTTTGAGGACAAGAAAATATAACTTAGAACATAAACGCGTACGAAATTTGTCTCTAGTATGATTGTTCCTCGCAACTGTCGTATTTTATTTGAATTGTCTTGATACAGTGGTACTTGCACACCCATTCTGAGCACTGGCAACACTTCCAGTCTGTTTTTCTGTCCTTAGCTACTGAACAAATAGAGCACCTTCCGTGGGTACAAAATGGTCCAGTTGGATTTAAAAAAAAAGTATACCATAAGTAAGAAGCAATATATGCGCTGAATGATGATTATTTTGTGTCAGTGGGACTTCAATGAACAAACAAACAAAATTGGTATGACTGTTACTCTATACCAGCGAGAATCATTCAAGAAAATTCCACGCCTGGATACATTTTGTACCCGGTCAGGAAACGAAGGGTTAAACACAACACACAAATGACATATCACATGTTCTCCTAGGGAACAGTTAAGAATGATGACATCTTTCAGAAGTTATTTATATAATGACACTAATAGAACTCCTGTGTATTATTTCATGTTACGAGACCACTAGTTTGCTCCATCTTATGGTAAAACTCCTTAACAATTCCAGAAAATAAATGTGACAGTAATCACAATTTAAGCTAGGATTTTTATGGTGCAGAAAAATACGGAGCGTAAAACTACCAAAAGAATTTTTTTTTTTTTAATTTAGCTATTCCAACCTGCTAACATGCAGTTATGTAGGAACTAGAGATGCAGTTATAGAGGTGTTCATTTTATCATGTACCTGCATGGCAGCTGTTACAGGACCTTTACTGCACAATAAACCTCCATTCACCAGAAATTTCGGTTCATTTCTAACCTGCAATTCAACTTAGCTGTGCTTCACAGAAGAATCTCGCAGTGATCCAAGATTCCTGACAGATGCTGGCATCCTACGCAATGAGCGCCTTCTCAGGGATGCGCAATGTGCGTATGCGCATGTGTATTCAGTAACACATGATTCAGCAAAAACTACTGTACCCTAAACAAGGAGTGCACAAATTTGCTAGAGATCTAGAAAATACCATAAAATTCTAGTCTCCAGAAAGATGATATAAGGAGGACCCTCAAACACTACACAACACAGTACAAAAATTTAGCCATCTGGCAACCTGGCACCCAGGATTTGTGCACCCTTTCCTTAAACTTATGTTAAAACCTACAAAATGCTTGCTTAGACACATCCTCAGGCAGAGTACTGCTTCCTTAGATAATGCCATTACTTGCAACGGAACAAATCCCTATATGTAATGCAGTATGCAAACTCAAAAACAAAGTAAATTAAATTTCTGTGTACCACATACTTAGATACTGGGTGATCCTTTATGTGTATGCTAAAAATATAACAGGATAACGTACTGCAAACTGTTACAAAATTCACAATAATGTGGCACTATGACCCTGAAAGAAAGGTTCAGAAAATAATATGGCCACCACTGCCAGCGGTCATTCCATGAGTCTATCAGTAAATGTGGTATAGGCATGATGATCATCAGGCAAACTGGACACTGCAACAGAACATCTGCTCTTCAATACCCAGGGTACTGGTCACAGCAACATGGACCTACACAGTGGCCATCAAGATCACCAGACTTGAAAACCATACAATTTTACCTAAGAAGGCATGTAACACTTGTTTATGCGTGTCAGGTACCAACATGTGTGCAGTGATGGCACTGCCTTCCGCTTCATTTGCAAAACTCCCAGAATGTTTCTTCACACTCCCCAGTTCTGGTCCTGACCAGTAGTATCATGTGTGAAGCAAGGAGGGTATCAGTTTCAATACCTCCATTAACATAACTTTTCACACGACTGTGCTACAGGTATTTCCAATGCTGTCTGCTCACTGCGGACCACTGATCATTTCCAAAGTTTAAACAGGGCTCTCTGGAGAAAAAACCTTGTTAATATTGTTGGAAAAATTTTCAACAGAAATGCCAGTCATACTGTTTGCAATATACATTCAAGGATCGCCCTGTGTATTTCAAGTGCCACAAACAACTATCCCTGATTCTAATAGTTAAAATTTAAATTCTATGCTTTCATGCCATTACATGACATACTACAAATGCAGTAACCCAAAAATTTCTGTTATATATACATATATATATATATATACATACATACATATATGTAATGCTCACATAACAGCTGATGTTTCAATATACCAAATATGAAACATCTGCACACATACCTTCAAGACACATTTGTAAATCTTAAATTGTGAATATAATATTTAAATGGTGCTATGCATTATATGCCAACACACAATCCAGTTTCACATAGTGCATGTATTTTTTTCATTATGTAGTAGCTGAATAAAACCATCGTTCCCCACACATATCTGAAACACCTATCTAAATGTTTCATATCAGAAATAAGATAGTAAGTTGATAATACCCCTTACTGACAACAGGCATGCAAACTGACTTATGCACTTATCAGGTGTCAGGATTGACTTATTTTGTAGAAAGCAAATTATATGACATAAACATGCCACAAAAGCAAATGAAAAATATAGGCAAGACTATCTGAGGAGACTTTAATGTGATCGCTGAAAATATGGTTAACATTTAAAGGAAAAAATCCTAAGATGAAAATGGTCACATGCCTTCAGATTCTACTTTATACTGATTTCCCTAATTAATAGTCATTAGAATGAATTATTATGAAAGAAAGTAGTAGTAGTAGTAGTAGTAGTAGTAGTAGCAGCATAGGTGGTGGTGGTAGTAGTTATAGTAGTAGTAGTAGTAGTAGTAGTAGTAGTTGTTGTTGTTGTCTGTGGGATCATCAGTTTTTTATTCCCTTTGTTATTATCAAATGTATTTACACAATAATAATTTTAATGTTTAATTTCAATAGCTGCCTGAAACTGTACATGCTAGTCTACAATAGCACATTTATGACTGATACATATTTGATGTTGGATGTTTCATAATTGAGAAAAACCTAAATATATGCACCACAAATATAAATAATGTTACTTATTCAATAATGCGTTACCTCTATATGATGTAAACAGTAAATCATCACATAAAACACAATAAACCCTTTACCTGCTAATGTGGAGAATATGGTGAGCTACTAATAATGCTAGCAGATGGGATTTAACTCGGCATTTAAAGGGTTAACATTACACGACTATATGGAGACAGTGACTTACATACTAACATTCATATGTGTGTGCTGAATGAGTTCTGAATCTATGGATTCATTTTAAGTGTCTGATACAGATACCAAAAATTGCCAGCTGTCATAAATATCAATGATCATTACATATCATGAAGGAAAAAAATTTGCAAAAATTTTGAATTCTAACATGTAATAGTGTGTTAACACAAATCTCTTACCTCAAAAAAGTTTAACAGAAATTACTGTATATAGATAATAATAAAGGTTGAAGAAAAATTCATTTCTGTTTTGCATGGAAACTTATTTCTGTGACTAATTTTGACCTACACACACATGTATTTATTCATTTATTTATTTATTTATTTATGGTTTATTGGTTGAGGGTGTAGGAAGCTCATACTATATACCATCAAATGATTAAGATGAATAGTGAAAAATCTGAAGAAAAAAAAAAGTGTAAGCAAGCAGTCATGTCCCAATATGAGGTACCGTGTGAAAGCAAGCAGTCATGTCATAATTTGAGGAACCATCCAAGCATTTGCCTGCATGAACTGAGAAAAACCACAAAATCATTGCTGCAGAGCTGATCTCTTGGGCATAAGACTTGAACCCTGGATCTCCCAAATATGGTGGAGTACATTACAAAATGCTCAACTACATTATCAAATATATAAATACATTAAATGGCTAAAGGATTTGCAAAAATGTTTCACGAGCCATACCTAAATTTCAGGCAAAAAAGTGTATACCAAAATTCAACAAAATTTTTCACTAGTACTCAAGTAAAAAAGAATACTTTATGGTATTAATGCTTACTAAAGATTGGCTCACTTTCATCTTCAAATCTTATACACATAACCTGAGACATTGATACGTGAATTACTGAAAATGTGCCATGTTGTAATTAGCTTACTTTAAGAAGACAGTCGTATACAGGAGTATTTATTTACATTTCATATACCTTTCACAAGACACAAATGTAGAACACATCATAGTATAAACAGCATACACTAAAATACAAATATGAAACTATAAGAAGCTGTAACATTACTTGATATGATACAATAGCATAAATCCATCAGGGCAAGAATCAATGTTAAGCTTCAAGTATTCTTCATTCATAAGACCCTGTTGCTCAATTAACTTCTGCGGATAAAGCAGATTAAAACTTGGATTCAGGCAGAAATTGCAAAAAAGTTACAATGTCATGTGTTTAACAAACACACACCAAGTTCCTAGGAAAATGGACATATGCAAGTGACACATACTGAACACTTGCGCACAAAATTCGAAATTGTCACTCAAGATTCCAATCAAGAGACTGTACCAAGTAACTCGTGTTGTGTTTTACGGTACTTTTAATATGGGCATTACTGACCTACAAACACCATGATTCTAAAGAGATCATAAAAATAACATAACCTGTTAGGTGTAACACTACTGACAAACATTCGTTAACACGACAAGGCAGGGAGGTTAAATACTATTGAGAGTATTGCAAAAATCCAGAAAAAGCTTTTCAAGGGTCAGGAAGCACCTTCTGTTGAAATTCGGTACACCATCGCACTAGTGCGGCATGGTTGTGCAAGGGCCAGTACACATAACCTAACCCAACAATATATGACTTCAAAGAACTGGCAAAGTGCCCGATTCGTATCGCGTTGAGTGACCACCATGACCACCGCAAAATTGCGCATCTATAACGGCTTACAAACAAAAACGTATGTATCACAAATACTAGCCACATAATATAAAACCTCTAACCAAATACGTCACAGATAACTAAATACAATTTTTGAACGAAAATAAATTAATCGACCCGTGAACTTACCTCTTCTTCTTTGACCGGAACACGTTGCCATGGATCTGCCAAAACAGCCAGAGGCATATCTGTAATCAAGTATTACTTAATCAAAATACGCTTTTCGGACAACAACCAACACAAACACATCCGAACCAACCGGATATTAAGTTCAATATGGCGCTAGATGATATGACCATCGCATCAAAACGCGGGTGACATAATACCCGACATCTACCGACACCTATACAAACTATAAAATTGGCCGGGAGCGTAAGCAAGGAAACATGACAAATTTTGATCGAATGGGAAGTATAACGAACACTTTTCTGTAGCCGTAATTAAAAATCAAAAACAACGTATCAAGACAGTACTTCGCTATTTGTTATTATAACTGTTTTAGCTATTAAATTAATTACGCATTTCTTAGAAACAGGCATTTATTTATGGGTTCGTTGTGCACAATTCAAGCGACATGTTGGCCACCATGGTTAAATAAGTAGTGGTCGGTGTGGATGTGTTAAGGGTTTCGCATTGTCATTTTAATAATGGCATCATATTTTGGGGAAGTTGTAGAACGGTCTTCGCGAGCATTCTGGGGAGAGGAATTTGACAGTGAAGATGACATAGAGTCAAACTCTCGTAAAAATTGCAGGTGAAGCTGTTACCCATTTCGCATTTTCGTTTACCGATACCTAACCTATATTTTTCAACAGAATTATTGGTGTTTAGCCCGGTTTTGTACTTCATACTTAAGATATACTTATATTCTTACCCCAGAAACCAACATCTTCTCAAGTACTGCCATTGTCGCACTCTCCCTGCAATACTAAACTTGTTTTGAGTATTTGAAACTTAGCTCGAGTTAAATGTTCTTTTCTAGAAAACTTGAAATATCAAGTTCTGCCGGAAACCTAACGTCGCCCATGGTCCGATTGTTTTTGGTAGCTCATGGACCTCTAACGGAAGGTAATGTCACAACTTTTGTTCGAGTGCTGTTGGAAACTTGTTCCTTTCATGCAAGTATGTGCATTCTAACCACCTGTATTCAAAGTGTAGCGTGTCTAAATATTGTACTCATTTGAAATGCTGTAGAATCGTCCAATTTCCTCTCTTCTTTCTATACTTGAATTGGGTGACATAAATGTCAACTGATGCTCCATTCCAGTGCTATGCTTCCCACCACATGCAAAGCTTGCCATCCATTCCAGAAAATGGTTGAAGAGTTTGTATATGAATAAGGTGTGTTAACATACAATAGCAATTCAGCATAGCCAGAAACCAGTGGTCAGAGCAACAGTTTTTACAGTTAACTACTGCTGGACTATGGGACATATGTCAATTTATTGTGGTGTATAATCGCAAGTACAAAAAATCAGTTCAACAGAAGCATATTGGCAGGGATATGATATGACAAGCTGCTCATTTTCATCCCTATTATATAATGACCATGGAGGGTGTTAGTGCCACAGCTTCCAGGCTTCATACATATGAATTATACACTAATGCTCTCACAGTATATATACACAGTGGCGCAAAAAGAACGCATTTTTTCAAATAATTGTAACTTTTTTTATTTTCAATATAAAAAAATTGTTAACACCAAAACAACCTGTAATAAATGCAGTTTTGATTACTTACATTGATTACTCAATTATGGAAAATTATATCGGAAAGATGGCGTCCTTCTTGCCGTACGCACGTCC
>Ga0123355_10019996_pt1 | contig 10676 bp, 5 predicted proteins | sample TergutEmb28metaG_3_FD_89872 | JGI IMG/M metagenome (GOLD analysis project Ga0123355, IMG submission 89872) | Embiratermes neotenicus P1 segment gut microbial communities from Petit-Saut dam, French Guiana - Emb289 P1 | ecosystem: Host-associated > Arthropoda: Insects > Digestive system > Gut ...
AAAGGAGTTTATAAGGTTTATCCGGGCGGGGTTACCGCGGTTAAGGATTTCAACCTTGAAATTGCCGATAAAGAATTTCTTATTCTTGTCGGTCCGTCAGGGTGCGGAAAAACAACTACACTTCGTATGGTTGCCGGACTCGAAGAAATCACCGATGGTGAGCTTTATATTGATGATAAGCTGGTTAACGATGTTGCGCCAAAGGATAGAGACATTGCGATGGTTTTCCAAAGTTACGCGCTTTATCCGCACATGACAGTATTTGATAATATGGCGTTTGGTTTGAAGCTTCGTAAAGTTCCGAAAGCGGAAATTAAGGAAAAAGTAAACAACGCGGCGGAAATTTTGGGCATTGTTCCGTTGCTTGACAGAAAGCCTAAGGCTTTGTCGGGCGGACAAAGACAACGTGTTGCCTTAGGACGCGCGATTGTTAGAAATCCAAAAGTTTTCCTTATGGATGAACCGTTGTCAAACCTTGACGCAAAGTTGCGCGTTCAAATGCGTGCGGAAATCGGAAAGCTTCATAAAAGATTGGAAACTACCGTTCTTTACGTTACGCATGACCAGGTTGAAGCAATGACCATGGGAACACGTATCGTTGTTATGAAAGACGGCGTTATACAACAAGTTGACTCTCCGCAAGAATTGTATTCAAATCCGCACAATATGTTCGTTGCAGGATTTATCGGAAGTCCTCAAATGAATTTCCTTGATGCTACATTAAATAGCAAAGATGACGGCTTGTGGTTAACTTTTGCAGGTTGTTCTATCAAACTTCCGGACGGAAAAGCAAATCAAGAAGCGTTAAAACCTTATATTGGTAAAGAAGTGATTTTTGGAATTCGCCCTGAAAACATCCATGACGAAGAGGCATACATCTCCTCTATGCCAAACAGCATTGTTGACGTTGATGTTGAATTGACAGAACTTATGGGTGCGGAAACTTATTTGTATTTGAAAATTGATGATTCTAATATGATTGCGAGAGTTAATCCTCGTTCAACCGCGAAACATGGTGATAAAATCAAAGTTGCTTTTGACGCGAATAAACTTCATATTTTCGACAAAGAAACGCATATGGCAGTTATAAATTAATTTGATAATTTAAAAAATGGTGTGCCGCGTTGCGGCGCACCATTTTTATTACAAAATTTCTGCAAGTGTCACCGCATTGGTGTACAATGCCTTGCCAACAATTATACCGCCAACACCTGTCGATCGTAGGCTTTCTACATCTGCCGCACAGCTCACTCCGCCGGAAGCAATAACGTTTAAATTAACTGCTTCCGCCATTTCTTGCATTGCATCGACATTCGGACCTTGCAACATTCCATCGGTTGCAATATCGGTGTAAATAATATGAGAAACGCCTATTTTTTCCATTTCTTTCGAAAATTCAATTGCATCTGTGTTGCTAACGTCTGTCCAACCTCGAACCGCGACTTTTCCGTCCTTTGCATCAATTCCGACAGCAATTTTATCACCATATTTTGCAACCATGTCTTTAACGAAATCAGCATTTGCCAACGCCGCGGTTCCAAGGATTACGCGGCTAACACCAATGTCAAGCATTTTTTCAACCTTTTGCATATCACGAATTCCGCCGCCAACTTGAACCGGAACCTTTACTGATGCACAAATTTTTGCAATCGCGTCAAGGTTAAATGATTTGCCCTCTTTCGCCCCTTCAAGATCAACAACGTGAATAAACTCTCCGCCTTCGCTTTCCCAGCGTTTCGCAACTTCAGACGGGTCGGCATGATAGACTTCCTTGCGCGCGTAATCGCCTTGGGATAAACGAACTGCGCTCCCGCCGATAATATCAATTGCGGGATAGATTATGAAATTTTTAGCCATTATTTGTTCACCTCATTTACTCTTTCCTTAATATCTAACACTTTCTCACGTTTCATCTTCATGCTAACTCGATTTACAACCATTCTGGCGGAAAGTTCGCAAATATCTTCTACAACTTCCAATCCATTTTCCACCAATGTTTTCCCGCTTTCAACGATGTCAACAATAACATCGGATAATCCAATCAACGGACCAAGTTCAACAGAACCGTTAAGTTTAATAATATCAACTGTTTGCCCCTTTTCACAATGGAAATATTCCTTTGCAATTGCAGGATATTTTGTCGCGACACGCATAATATTGCGGCCGCACAACTTTTGCTTTGATGTTTTCATAGCGGCAACCGACATTTTACATCGCCCGAATCCTAAATCAAGAACCTCATAAATTCGTTTGCCCTCTTCTAAAATGGTATCTTTGCCCACAATTCCAATATCTGCCGCGCCGTATTCAACATAAGTCGGAACATCAGATGCCTTAACAAGTATAAATTTCAGCTTATGTTTAGTGTCCTCAAAAATGAGTTTCCGCGATTTTTCTTTCATTTCAGAAACATCATATCCCGCTTTCTCAAACAATTCCATAGCGAATTCTGACAATCGCCCTTTCGCAAGCGCGATTGTAACATATTCATCGTCAGTCGTTTCTTGCAAACATTTAGTCAATGCAGTCATAACTCGTTCAACACCTATGGAAATCCCCGTCGCCAGCATAGGTTTGCCGAACTTCGCGGTTAGATTATCATATCGCCCACCGCTCACTAACGGAAAACCTACTTTATATGTGAACCCTTTAATAATAATTCCGGTATAATAATCAAGGTTCGGAACCATTCCAAGATCGATTGAAAGATACTCGGCATATCCTCGTTTTGCAAGAATGTCATAAACTTCGCAAAGATTTTCAAGCGCCAAACGACTTGCGGAATTAATTACCGGATTGTTAATAAGTAATTTTGCAACTTCAATTCCGCCAAACATTGACGGAATTTGGCTAATTATCTCTTTTAATTCAGTTGAAATATTACATGGTTCAAGAAATTTGTTCAACTCAACCAAATCTTTGCAATCAATTATACGTTGAAGTTTTGCCCTATCGGCGGCGGAAAAATCCGCTTGCTCTGCAATTCCGTTGAAAAATCCGATTTGCCCCATATCAATGCGAAACTTTTTAAGCCCTGCTGCTGAAAGAGTTTTAATTGCAATTTCAATCACTTCTGCGTCGCTGGACGCAGAACTATCACCCAAAAGTTCAATTCCTGTTTGAGTAAATTCACGCTGCCGCGCGCGGCTAAATGCTTCATCGTTGCGAAAAGCACTTCCAATATAGCTTAATTTTAATGGCAACTGCGTTGTATCCTCTACCAACTTTGTTGCAGCCATTCTTGCGATTGATGTTGTAATGTCCGGGCGTAAGGCTAACGTTCGACCATCTTTGTCAAAAAATTTAAACATCTGCTCATTTGATAGGGTTGAGGCAGCGTCATAAATATCACAAAATTCGAACATTGGCGCTTGCACAGTTTTATAGCCGTGCGCCGAAAAAACTGCAAGCGCGGTTGATTCAATTTTACATTTCTGCTCATATTCTGAAGCCAGTAAGTCCGAAAGCCCGTCAGGAGTGTGCGTAAGTTTGTTCATAATTTTTGCCCCCTTTGATCCGAAATAAACTATTGACAAATTTTAGATTGTGGTGTATAATATATAAACAGCAAGGGAAACCGTTTGAAAAACGGTCAACCCCGGAATGTTAACTAATTACGAATAACCGCCAACATTTGGGAGATGGGGGCGGTTATTCTGCTATTACAGGGAACATTACCAATATTACGAATATTACTAACAAGAAAATCATTATCTTATATGTAAGATTCAATGGCAACACCTCCTCGTCGCAACAAACTTCACTTTGTTCGTTTTCGGACAAAAACCGTCCGAAAAGCTCACATGTTCCGTTGTTGCTCCTCTTTCCCAAAAAATTTCGAGCTTAGGCTCTCATTTTTCGGGAACTCTTGGAGATAATCAGTTCCCTGCAAACACCCCTACCATTTTCGTTATTATATCACATATGACAGGTATTGTCAATCATTGTAACCAAACTCTAATATTAGGAGTGTCACATTCATTATGCAATTTAAAATCACATCCGAATATAAACCGCAAGGTGATCAGCCTAATGCTATCGCCTCACTGTCGAATGGAATCGAAAACGGCGAAAGATTTCAATCTCTGCTCGGCGTAACAGGAAGCGGAAAAACGTTTACAATGGCGAATATCATTCAGGAAACGCAACGCCCCACACTTGTGCTTGCGCACAACAAAACGCTCGCCGCGCAACTATGTAGTGAGTTCAAGCAGCTTTTTCCCAACAACGCCGTAGAATATTTTGTAAGCTATTATGATTATTATCAACCTGAGGCGTATGTTCCGGGCAGGGATATTTACGTTGAAAAAGAAGCAACTGTTAATGATGAAATCGACAAACTTCGGCATAGCGCGACAAGCGCATTATTTGAACGAAGAGATGTAATTATTGTTGCAAGCGTTTCTTGTATTTATGGGCTTGGCGACCCGATTGACTATAATAATTTGGTAGTTTCGCTTCGTCCCGGAATGATAAAAGATCGAGATGAAGTGGTTAAAAAACTTGTGGAAATTCAATATGAACGCAATGATATGAACTTTGTACGTAACAAGTTCCGGGTTCGCGGCGATGTTTTGGAAGTATTTCCGTCAGACAGTAGCGGAAATGCAATTCGCATCGAATTTTTCGGCGATGAGGTCGAACGAATTTCTGAAATCAACACCCTAACCGGGGAAATTTTAGGAGTTCGCGAACATATCGCAATTTATCCGGCGTCCCACTATGTTACAACTTACGAAAAAATGCAGCGCGCACTCGGTTCAATTGAAATTGAACTTGCCGAACGCTTGAAAGATTTTGAGACACAAAATAAACTTGTGGAAGCTCAACGATTAGAACAACGCACAAAATATGATATGGAAATGCTTCGCGAAGTGGGCTTCTGTTCCGGAATTGAAAACTATTCGCGGCATATCAGCGGACGGGTTGCAGGAAGTTCGCCGTTCACTTTGATTGATTATTTTCCAAAAGATTTTTTGGTGTTTATTGACGAGTCGCATGTAACATTGCCGCAATTCCGTGCAATGTATCATGGTGATCGCGCGAGAAAAGAAAATCTTGTGGAGTATGGATTCCGATTACCATCAGCATATGACAATCGTCCGTTAACGTTTGATGAGTTTTACGAACGGTTAAACCAAGTTGTTTTTGTATCCGCAACGCCTGCGGAGTTTGAACGGACGCAATCAACAAAAATTGTTGAACAGTTAATTCGACCCACAGGACTTATTGACCCTGAAATAATTATCCGACCTGTAAACGGACAAATTGATGACCTTTATGGTGAGATTGTAAAACGCGTTGAAGTCGGAGAGCGAGTGCTTGTTACAACTCTGACTAAAAAAATGGCGGAACGTTTGACCGAATATTTTGAAGAAATGGACATTAAGGTTCGCTATCTTCATTCTGACATCGCGACAATTGAGCGTATGGAAATCATTCGCGACTTGCGTCTTGGAACATTTGACGTGCTTGTTGGCATTAACCTCCTTCGCGAGGGGCTTGACATTCCGGAAGTATCCCTTGTTGCAATTCTTGATGCTGATAAAGAAGGGTTTTTGCGTTCTGAAACGTCACTTGTGCAAACAATCGGACGCGCGGCAAGAAATGTTGAAGGAAAAGTTATTATGTATGCTGATAAAATAACACCCTCAATGAAAGCAGCAATTGAGGAAACTAATCGCCGCCGCGAAAAACAAATGGCACACAATGAAAAGCATGGCATTATTCCAAAATCGGTTAAAAAAGGCGTTCACGCAATTATTGAAGCAACTCATACGACCGACACTAGTGAGCGCGACAGCATCGGCGCGCCGAAAAAACAACGCGATATTTCACTTGTTATCGCCGAGCTTACAATGGATATGAAAAAAGCGGCAGAGCTATTACAATTTGAACTGGCGGCACAAATTAGAGACGAAATAGCACGATTGGAGAAAAAATTATAACTGTATTAAGAAGAAAACCTTTTTTGCTTTGGACTTTGAAAGTTTTGCACAAAAAAACTTGATTTTTAGATAATTTTATGGTAATATATTAGAAAATGAATTAAAACACATAAAAGAAAGGAAGGGATTAAGTTTATGAAAAAGTTTAGAGAAAGATTACAAGGGTTTGTTGTAGGGATAGTTGTTATGGCATTGTTAGTGTCCACATTCGTATTGGCAAATTCATCAATGCGCGAGGTGTTCTATGGCGTAAACGTGAGCATAGACGGCGTTCAATGGAATCCGCCTGCTGATATGCTTCCGTTTATTTCGGAAGGCCGAACATTTTTGCCTGTTAGAGGTATCGCAGAGGCGTTAGGGGTAGAAGTTGACTGGGATGCGTATACTCAAACTGTTTTGATTAGTACTGATGGTGCGCCTGCAACCGCTCCTTCGGGACCGGTAGAATCCGACGGATCAGTTGTGTATTCCTGGGACGTAGAGAATATGGCAAATCTTACTGTACCACCGGGCGGATGGTGGTGGAATCCGTTCGATCAAAATGTGCCTTTCCAAGTGCCGGCAGGAAATTATCGAATAGTTTTTGAAGGTTCATTTTCTGAAACGCCTGGTAATTGGGACGATGTAGCCATTACTATATATGTCAACGGTTCGCGTGAAGAAGATTGGAGATGGGGAGCTTTTCAACCAAGGCTTAATGTAAATACAACCCACACATCTCCCGTGTTCACAATTGATCAAGCGTCTACTGTGGGCATAGTATTTCATGTTGGCGGCCCGGCTGCCGGAAGAGCTGATTTTACTCATCTCCGTCTTGAAAGAGCAGAATAATTAGACTACACTCATAAAAGAATATGATAAAAAAGGATGTAAGCCAAAACTATGTTTTGGTTTACATCCTTTCTGTTTTACAAGCTCGCAAATGCGTTCAGTCCCATATTTGCCGTAATACCATTTTGTAAATTAAAATATCCGCTGCACCCAACCATTGCTGCATTGTCAGTACACAATTCCAATGGCGGGCAGTAAAATTTCATACCATTATCAATAGCGAATTGTAACGCAAGCTCGCGAAGCTTTGCATTTGCAGCAACTCCGCCTGCAAGCACGATTGTATCAGTTTTATTTGCCCTCGCTGCATCAATCAAATGCGAACACAACGCTTCATTTACCGCAAGTTGAAAGGACGCACAAATATCGTTTATCCGCAACTCTTCACCCTTTTGCGTACAATTATGGATATAATTAATCACGGCAGTTTTCACTCCGCTAAAACTAAAATCAAAACTTCCCTCCATTTTTACACGCGGCAACTTTAAGAAGTTCTCATCACCCATTTCAGCACATTTTGCAACAGCCGGACCACCCGGATAACCAAGTCCCAGAATTCGCGCAACCTTATCATATGCCTCCCCGGCGGCATCATCCCGAGTTCGTGCTAACACTTCAAAATCACAATAACCTCTGACATTAACGATATGACTATGCCCGCCACTTGCAACTAAGCAAATAAAATTTGGTTGCAGCTTAGGATTCGTAATAAAATTCGCGCAAATATGCGCATGAATATGATTCACAGGAATAAGCGGAACTTTCAATCCAAACCCTAGCCCTTTGGCATATGAAAGCCCAACGAGTAATGCTCCGACAAGTCCGGGCGAATTCGCAACCGCAATCGCATCTATATCCGCAAGCAAAACTCCCGCGCATTTTAGCGCCTCATTTACAACCGAGCGAATATTTTCGATATGATGCCGTGAAGCGACCTCAGGAACAACTCCGCCAAACTGTTGGTGAATATTTATTTGCGAATTTATAATATTTGATAAAACATTAACGCCATCTCGAACAATGGCACATGACGTTTCATCGCACGATGTTTCAATTGCCAAAATCAGCATTACAACCACCTCTTCCCTGTAAAATCAAATCCTAAACAAAATCCCCACTCAAAAGAGTGAGGATTTTGTTTTTATTAGTTAAGCATTTCTGCTATTTTACTAATTAGTCAGTAGGATCTTGTGCAAATACAGTTCCTCTTACAGTGCTTCTAACGATAACAACGTCAGTTGCAAGATTGTCAACTTCTAATACAACTACCCAGTCACGAACTTCAAGTGCCGGAGCATCTGTATGTTCAAGTGTAAGGTTAGCACCTGTTCCAAATCTTACAGTCGCGCCATAATCAGCAATTCTTGTATCAACTGTGTCAATTCCACCTAAGTGAGAAGCACCCAAGATTTGAGCTCCTGTGCGGATAAAGTCCATTGCATAGAAGTTTGTGTTAGCGTTTGTAACAGCAATGTTAAATGAATTTCTCCACTCAGCGCCGTAAACATTGTCAATTCTACCTAAACGGATTGCAGATCCTGCAATGCTGTTAACCGGAGCAATATGCATTCTGATTTGAGAACCACCGCTTGCTCCATCAAAGTTATAAACATAGAATCCAGCTTCTGCAGTATCTCTTACCCAAAGAGGTCCGATTTCAAAATCAGGAGACTCAATCGAACGAGCAAGGTTAGCTCTTGAAGCTGTAAATACTTCTGCAATAGAGTCAATATCACCACTAATATCTGTGCTATAACGGAATGCAGTACCTCTTACAAAGTTACCGCTTAGAGCCTCAGTTGTAGCTTCGCCTGCAACAGTGTTTACAGTAGTTCTTTGTCCGTTTTGCCAGAAAGTCACAGCAGCAATTTCTTCACCGTCAGTATTGTGCATTCTTGCAACACTGTCAAACAATGCCAATGTTGTAATCGGAGCTTCAGGAGTGAAGTTTCCAACAAGCATTACAGCCGGCTCATTGAAGTTGTTCGGATCAAAGAATAAAACTTCGTCCAAAGAAGCGCCATCTGTAAGAGCAGATACTCTTCCAACTCTTGATTCTGATGCTATCGCTCTGTCTTGAGCATCTCTTCCGATAAAGAAGATAAGTGTGTCGTTACTAACCACAACATTAGCTCCCGGATTTCTTACCATCATGTTTCTACGACGGTCAAATTCAAAGTCATCTTCAACTCCGCCGTTCATAACTCTAAATTGACTGCTTGTAGCAGCATTACTTGGGCTAGCAAACTCAATTGCATTGATTGCGCCAGCTGCATTAGTTGAGAATCTAATCATTTGACCTGCCACAAACTCAATTCCTTCAGCTTGTGGAAGCGGCCAGTAAGCCCATCTGCCTGTTTGTGCAGTACCAACACTTCCGTCTGCACGCATAGTTTGGCTAGTGTTTCCTTGCCAGTTTCTAATAGTTACACTATTAGCAAAGTCAGCAACTACAACATTACCATTTTCTAACATAACTTGAATTTGTGCCGGACGAGAAATGAATGAGTCAGAATGATCATTAACTCCGAATACAAATCCATATTGGAATGCAACATTTCCAGTCGGTCCTTGATTTTCATCAACAGCAGCAATTCTGCCGTCTTCGTCAATAAAGAATCTACCGCTCAATCCAAGATTTTCAAAGTCTTCTGCACGCGGATAAACTCCGTGAGCAAGTTCGTAAGCAACTCCGTCAATCATAAATCTGCTTCCGGAAATACCTGTGATTGTTCCATCAACAGTGTTAGTGATAACACGGATGTTGAACAAACCATCGTCAATTCCAGCTGTGCAATACTCTACCATTAATACATCCCACTCATCAATGTCATCAAGACCGATTTCAACGCCGTCTCTTGTGATTGAGTAAGAAATGTTAAAGTTTACAGTATCAAAGTTAAGAGTTCTTGGAACTCCAATTGGATTGTTTCTTGCAGTAACTCTTCCAAGATTTACATTAACTGCATCAACAACAAATACTGTTGCAGAGTTAACAAAGATAACGCTAACATTATTGTTGTTACCCGGCAAAGTTAGAGCAGTAATAGTTCCGTTAGTTCTTTCGTTGAAAATTACTCCACCATCTCCGCCTATTGAGAACATGTCAGTTCTTGCAGCTCCGAAAAGTCGATCATTAGGGAATACACGTCCGTTGTAGATAACAACTGTTTCGTTAGTTGTACGAACAGTCGTAGGAGTTCTTTGACCGTCTCTTGCAAATTGCATTCCATTGCTAAGAGTACCTGTTGAGAATGCAACTAAATCTTCAATAGCAAAAGTAGCAACTGTGTTTCTTCCGCTATCAACAACAGCAGAGATAACTCTCTTATTTGGTTCATGAGTTTCTTCTTGTGCATAGAAAATAACGTTGTATCCAAGAAGTGCTCCGATGTTTGAAGTACCTTCACGGAATGTAAACTCATTAGCAGTACCGTAATTTTCAATATAATCTCTTGTAGAACGATCGTTTACGTTAAGATAAACTCTTACATTCGCAACAGCGTCTGTGTCGTTGTTAATTGTAGATACGTTATAGAAATCAGTGTAACGATTAGCTACAACTTGACCAACAAGTCTTCTAACGCCAAATGCTTGTGTAAGAAGTGTTTGATACGGTCTGTTGTTTTCTCCGTTAGCGATGATAAAGTTAGCTGTTCCGCCTTGTGCCCAAATATCAGCAATCATCATCGGCGCAGAAAGTGCGTTGTAAACTACACGAGCAACCAAACCACGGTTAGCAGCTGCAGTTTGTTGAGCAGTGATACCACGAGTTACATTAACGTTAGAAGCCGCAACCATGTAACCAATCGGGAATCCGCCGTTAGCTCTTGCAAACGGAGTGTATCCAATCGCACGCATTACCATAGCAACAACTTGCTCGTATGTAACGCTTGC